>WLWD01000604.1_pt1 | contig 265855 bp, 254 predicted proteins | sample 6712731 | NCBI WGS metagenome assembly WLWD01 (sample SAMN12718690, study PRJNA576275) | sponge metagenome | isolation source: marine sponge | host: Mycale hentscheli | place: New Zealand: South Island, Marlborough, Capsize Point | collected 2014-11-01 | reverse complement strand
GTCGTGGTCGAAGGGCGCGTGCTGTACAGTGCCGGGATAACCGCACGGGATCCGGACGGCAATCTGGTCGGGGCCGGGGACATTCGCAAGCAGATCGAGACTTGTTTCGAGAATTTGGGCCACGTCCTGCACGCGGCCGGGGCCGATTTTAAGGACGTCGTGAAGTACACGATGTACACGACCGACATCGAAGCCTTTCACGAACACACCGACGTGTACCGCGCCCATTTCATCGATCACCCGGCGAGCACGCTCGTCGAGGTGCGCAAACTGGCACATCCGGAGATGACGGTGGAGATCGAGGCGGTCGCTCAGCTCTCGTAACCTAATTGCTTCGGGTGGTGAAAGCGTCTAAGCGTGCAGCGTAATCCGCGCAGTAGGACGGACGTTGAGCACGCAGGGGGACTCCAAGCGGCATAGTTTGCTTTCGGGCGCGACCGTTGATCGGCCGGCGCACGCGGCGACGCTTATGGTGGGCGCGCTGTTCCTGCTTGGGTTCCAGGATAGCATCGTCAAACTGGCCAGTTCCGAACTGTCGCTATGGCAGTTTCAGATGATCCGCGCCGGTCTCAATCTGCTCTTGCTGATTTTACTGACGCGGGTGATCTGGGGAACCTCATGCCCGCCGCCGAAACGGGTATGGGCGGTTGCGTTGCGCAGCCTGTTCCTTGTCGGCGCGATGGTGTTCTACTTCGGTGGTATTCCCTTTCTGCCCCTCGCCAATATTGCGGCGGGCCTTTATGTCTTTCCGCTTTTCGTCGCGGTGTTGTCGGCTGTTCTGCTCGGCGAGCGGGTTGGTCCGCGCCGGATCATCGCTATCCTGACCGGATTTGCCGGTACCTTGCTGATCCTCAAGCCCGGCACGAATGCCTTTCAACTTGTCGCCCTGATGCCGGTCGGCGCCGCACTATGCTACGCGGGAACGATATTGACGACCCGCCGCCTGTGCCGCGATGAGTCGCCGGTTACCTTGGCGTTTGGTGTTGCGATTACCTTTTTCACTTGTGGCGCACTGGGTGTGCTAATTTTCACATTCGCCGTGGATGTAGGGCCGGCTTTGGATTGGCCTTATCTGTTCACCGGCTGGCATTCGATCGAGTTTTGGGTCCTCGCGCTGATTGCGGTCTGTTCGTTGCTGAACCTCACCGCCAACATGGCGCTGGCGCGTGCCTATCAGAGTGCGGAAGCGAGCTGGCTCGCCCCGTTCGATTACAGCTACATCGTATTTGCGACATTCTGGGGCTTCGTCTTCTGGCAGCATATTCCGGATGCGCTGACCTTTACCGGCATGGCGATGATCGCCGGCGCCGGCGTGTTCGTCGCCTGGCGCGAGCGGATCGCGAACCAGCGCGCCACTGCTGAAGGCGCATCCTGATGGCACCGGCAGAGGCAACCGACGACGACGCGCCGGGTCGCTGGTCGGAAATTTTCGTCGGCCGTTACGGGATCTACACCCTGGTGCTCAATCTGGGCATGACCGTCTTCGCCGTAAATCAGTTCGTCGTGGCAACGATCATGCCGACGGTCGTCGCCGATCTGGGCGGTCTTGATTACTACACTTGGGCCTTCTCCCTCTTTGCCGTCGGGTCGATTGTCGGCGCGGCGAGCGCCGGGCCGGTCAGCGACGCATTCGGCATGCGCCGCGTCTATGCCGGAGCAGGGCTCGTGTTGGCCATTGGGCTCGCGGGGACGGCGTTGGCGTGGGACATGCAGAGCGTCGTTGCTTTCCGGCTCGTGCAGGGCATCGGCGGTGGCGCCGTGGCGTCGCTGGCCTATGGTCTGGTCGCCGTTGTCTATCCGCAAAGACTGCGTGGCCGCGTACTTGGCTTTGTTTCGGGCATCTGGGGATTCGGCACCGCCGCCGGGCCAGCGCTCGGCGGCTTCTTCGCGGCGCCCGGGCTGTGGCGCGGCGCATTTTGGACGATGATGGCACTCACCCTCGTGTTCGTCGTTCTTGCCTGGCATTATGTCGACGGGCGACGCGGCCATGGCCGCCTGTCGGACCTGCCGTTCTGGCGCCTCTCTTTCCTGGCACTGGCCGTGCTTATCATGAGCGCGACGTCGCTAATCGACATGAACTGGTTGCGTCTGGCGATGTTCGCCGTCGCCCTCGTTATCGCGGCAATTGCGTTCCACCGCGACGCACGCTCGGCGCACAATATGTTCCCCCGGAAGATTACGGCATTCACCAGCGAGCTCGGCGCTAGCTACTGGATCCTGTTTCTCGTCAGCATCGTGATCACCTTCATAAACACCTACACGACATTTTATCTGCAGGTGCTGCACGGTATCGCTCCGTTGACCGCCGGTTATCTGCTGGCAATCCAGTCGGCGATGTGGACGGTTGCCGCGTTGTGTTTGACGGGGGTTAAACGCACGACAGAGCCATACCTGATTGCAGCGGGCCTCCTATGCATGCTGCTCGCGGCGGTTGCCATTGCGCTCACGCTTGAGGGCGGTCCTGTGCTGGCGATTGCGGTTGCTGTCGGCATTAGCGGGACGGGCATGGGCTTGCTCAATATCCCGGCGATGCAGCGGGTCATCGCCGCGGCGCCGGAAAACGAGAAACAGCTTGCCGGCACGTCCGTCCAGACGGTCCGCAATATTGGTATTTCGTTCGGCGCTGCTGCGTCGGGGATGATCGCGGCTATGGCCGGTCTCGTCGATGGTTCCAGCCGCGAGGGCATCGTCCATGCCATGCAATGGGTTTACGGGGTCAATATCGGCTTCGCCGTTGTCGCGCTGGTCATGGTGATTCCGGTTTTCCTCTATCAGGGCCGAGAGGAATAGGGCGCTTGGTTTGCCGTGATGGCCTGCGACGCTACTATTGATCCGCGAAAAGGGCGAAATGAGAGAGTGAGGGCCGCTAATGGAACTGAACGATGCCGTGCGGACGACGTTTGCCGCCCGCGACTATACGGGCGAGCCGATCTCCGACGAAACTCTCTATGACATATTGGAAACTGCACGCTTCGCGCCCAGCGGCGGTAACCGGCAAGGCAATCGGGTTATTGTCGTGCGCGATCAGGCGCTGCGCGAGCGGTTGTCCGAGCTGGCCGAACCAGCGGCGAAACGGTACATGGCGCAAATCAATCTCGGCGAGAGCCCGTGGAACGCCGTCGTGCCGACCAAGGCAACGCCCGAGGACATTGCGGCGACGCCGACCGCCGGCCTTCTGACCGAACCATTTCGGACCGCCTCCGCGGTGCTTGTCTTCGTCGTCGATCTGCGGGTCGTTGCCTCGATGGACCAGGATCTGGACCGGATCGGAATCGTTAGCGGGGCGTCGATTTATCCGTTCGTCTGGAATGTGTGCCTGGGGGTCCGGCAGGCGGGTTTCGGCAGCACCATCACAACCCTGGCGATTGCGCAGGAACCGAAGCTCCGGGAACTGCTCGACATTCCCCCGGAATTCGGTGTGTGCGCCGTCGTACCGATCGGCAAGCCGGTGAAGCAACTGACCAAGCTGCGGCGGCGTCCGGTGGAGGAGATTGCGGTGCGCGAACGCTTCGATGGCAGTGCGTTCACCAAAGGCTGATAACGAAGGAGACTCCAATATGCCGTATTTGGAACGCGATAACGTCCGGCTTTATTTTGAGGATGACGGGGCCGGGGTCCCGATCCTGCTGACCCACGGGTTCGGTGCATCGACAGGAATGTGGGCCGGGCAGGTGGCGGCCTTCAGCGACCGGTATCGTCTCATCCGCTGGGATATGCGGGGGCATGGCCAAACCGAATGCCCGGACGATCTGTCTTATTACAGCCAGGCGAATACCGAAGACGATATGCGGGCGCTGCTCGATCATCTGGAGATCGAGCAGGCGGTGATCGCCGGTCACTCGTTGGGCGGGTTTATGTCGCTAGCCTTCAACGTGGCCTACCCCGAGCGGGTCAAGGCGCTCGTGCTGCAGGGCTGCGGTCCGGGCTACCGGCGTGCCGAAGCCCGCGAAACATGGAACGAGCGGGCCGAGAATCGGGCCCGGACGTTGGAGGAAGGCGGCTTGGCTGCGCTCGGCGGCGGTGCCGAGGTCGGCGAAAGTGTGCAGCGCTCCGCGAGGGGACTGGCACAGGCGGCACGCGGGATCCTCAGCCAGGTCGACTCGCGTGTCATCGACAGCCTGCCGAATATCGCCGTGCCGACCCTCGTGATCATCGGCGATGGCGATACATATTATATCGACGGCTCGCGCTACATGGCCGACCGCATCCCTGGCGCCGTCAACGTCGTGGTCCCTGGCGCGGGACATGGCGTCAACGTCGAGAAGCCGGAATCGGTTAACGGGACACTCGAAGAATTTCTTAAAACTATTTGAAATATAATATTTATATTGGCTGGGGATGGATCAGTCTCACGAGAATTTTTTAATGAGACAAGATATTGATAACAATAATAAAATTAGATTGCTTCCAAAAATTGTTTATCAATTTGTTTGAAAAAATGTTTGCAAAACCTACGCCTGGGGCCCGGTGGCAGAACCTATCCGCAACATAGCCTCTGCCCGCCTACTTACAGCGTATCGCTTTTCCGCGTTTACGAGTTCGCGCTCCATGCGCTCGAAAAGGTCCAACGCCACAGTTTCATATGGCGAACCTTTGTATCGTTTCGTCAGTAGTGCGGAAATCAAAAGCGCGCGTTTTAGCTGTTTTTGAGAAACGCTATTTGAAGCGTTGCTGTCTGCCGAGAGTCGCGCTGGTTTTGCCATGTCTCGGATGATGGCAGCTAAGGAGCCGATGCCTCCTCGCGATGACCTCGTAGGAATGCACGAAAATCAGCAAACAATTTATATCATAATGGATAGAGTTGCTCGCAGTGAATTGAGAACAATCGTGCTTCGTCGTCATGATTAATCTCGGTTATATTTTCTCGTTTTTGGTGACGAAAAATCCTGAAGCGCCTTTGCCTCGAGCACGACGTATCGTGTAGCCCTGATTTCCGAGTCGGAAACTCGCGTCCTTCTCAAGCTTTGCGAGCGCTACTTTAATTTTTTCTGCAATGGGGTCTACTTTTGCTTCTTCCTTTTGCGACGTTTGTCGATCCAGCCACTTCGCAAAAACACTCTCGCCAAGTTCGTCGCCGACAGATTTTCGTAGCGCGTTCAGTTTGCGCAACTGACCTTTGTTCAGTGCCTTCGTATCAATCGTCATGCTGGGCAGCCTTCTACGTTTGTTTCCAACCGAACCTTATCTAGCCTTCCGAATTCATGCAATTGATGCCGGTTGAAAATGGAGTCTCTCGTAGGCGGGTGACGAAGCAACATTCCTTGTGCGGCTTCCCTTTCCAATACCTCCTTGGTAGGGGCTCTTGACACTCTGGGATTGATTGCCGGCATCGCGAGGGTGCCCTCGTTCCGCGCCTTGTAAGGGGCGCTCCTTCGGGGACACCGGGAACCCCGCATGCACCGGCGCCATGTCCCGCTCCAAGCGTGGCTCCTTATAGGCTGTTTGACGAAATCATGTCTGAAACGTCAGAACCGGTTCGACATGATACGTTAGGTGTTAGTCGCCGCAGCCAGCGCACGCGATACGTTCTCAAGGCTCGCTAGCGCCCGCAAGCGCTCGGGTGTGCCTGGATCGCTGAGGGTGAGGTCATCATGGACGGCGCGGAAAAGCGCGCGTAGTTCTGTAATGGATTTGGAGGCCAGTTCGTTGGCGGTGATGAATTTGGACATGATTACCGCTCCTTCATATTCGAGACCCTGACCGTCAGGGCCTTTCCCGATTACCAATGCGGCGCGGGAAGGCCTGACAGGTTCGGGATTCGAAGAATGGGAGGGCGAGAATCTGATCGGCCAAAAGACGCCTGATTTGTCCGCCAGAATTTGCATAAAACAATTATAAGTAGTATACTAAAGATATAAGCAACTGAGCCATAGAAGCTCAAATGTCGCTCCCACAACCAAATGTGCGTTGCGTCTTGCTGCCTTCGTGCGCGAGACGGCGGGCGACTGTTGCCGGAGTTTGGGAGAATGTGATGAAGATCAGAATTAAGGGCGAGATGACGCTTGCCCAGATGCGTCAGCTATTGTTCGAAGAATTGCTGAATGTGGAAGAACGCTTTGCCGTCCGCCATTCGCTCGATGCGACTCTCTATATCAACCCAACCAATGGCTTCGGCGACTATGTATCGCCGCGGTATTCGAATGGCCAGGAGGTGAAGGTTGTTTATGCGGCGGCACCCTATCGCAGCGCAGCCGATCTTTATGAGGTTTAGCGAATGGATCGAAGGAGGATGAATGGAGTTTAACGAGTATGCAGAACAGGGAAAGCCCGTGCCTTTCCTGACCGGACGTTATGTCGACAAGAAAGAAGCCCTCGAGATCCTTGAGACAATGAATATCCGCTGGAGCCGGCGGCAGATCGACTGGACCGCCGAGCCGGATCCGAATGGCGACCGCAAATGGCCATGGTTCCTCGACGATAAGGGTATCCTCCGGATCGATGCGGGATTTATCCATCGGCAATTCGAGGGCAAGCAACTCGAAGCTTTGCGGCGCTGGCAAGCGACAAGCGATAACACCAAATCAGGGAAGGGCAGGGGACAATGACAAACACAATAGACACGCTCGATACGGAACTGCTCATGGCGCTGAACGCTTTCTTGAGCGAGAAAGCGGTGATGCAAGCAACAACGCTCAGCCGAACGTCACTTCATCGAAAACGCGTTGCCGGTGAATTCCCTGAACCCGAAGTGCTTTCACAAGGGCGGGTTGGGTATCGCATTCGGGACATTGCGTCCTGGCTGGAAAGGCCCGATGCATGGTCTAGTCACTGAAGTATGTTGCGTATTTGAGCTTCTTACTCAAGGCCCTCATATCTACGTTTCGATCGCTTTCGATCGTGTGGCAAATAATATCGCTCCATAGATTTAGCGAAGCTCGTTTTTCATCTTGGTATTCGTAAATGTCGTATATCGCGCCGACGCTTCGATCTGTGTGATTGAGCAGGCGTTCTCTGTCAAAGCGGGGAACCTTGAAGGCGGCAAGTTGGGTTGAGCCTGTTCGCCTGAGATCATGCGGTGTGAACTTGGGTATCCCAAAATAATCCAGATTGCGCCGTACCGCATTTGACAGCACGGAATTCTTGAAAGTGCTGCTTTCCCGTGTCGATGGAAACAGAAACCCATCATCGGCGATGCGCTCCAAAAGCGCTTCAATGATCTCGAGCGCTAACGGTGACAGGGGAACCAAATGCGACTGCATATTCTTCGTCCGCTCCTTCGGAATTATCCAAACTGCGTTGTCCAGATCGAGCTCCCGAATATGGATACCCAGAATTTCGCCGCTCCTTTGTAACGAAACAAGCGTCAGCTTGAGCGCCAATCGTGTCTTTGTGTCGAGCGGGGCCGTATCCAGCCGATTCCAGAACAGCCTGACTTCATCCAAGGTCAAGTAACGGTCCTTGGACGTTTCTGGTGCTGGCGGTTTCACACGGTGGCAGGGTGAGGTCTCGAGAATATCTCTGTCGATGGCGAAGTTGAACATGCGCCGTACCACGGACAACGTTCTATTGGCCTGGACTGGCGCACCGCGTGCAACGATACCGTCAAGCAACGCAATGACATCGGCCTTTGAGATGGCGTGGGCGCGTCTGTTTCCCCAAATGGGCAGAACGTCTCGTTCGAGGATGCGCTGGTCCTCTTGCCATGACCGTTTGTGTGGCTTGGCGTATAGATCGATGTAATCTGCTGCCAGCTGTTTGATCGTTGACGCCGCACGGTCGGCCTCATTCTTTATAACGGAGGCTTTCGCGGGGTCTTCGCCTCGTTCCATTCGAAGGGCCGCTTCGTTATATCGCTCGAGCGCCTTCTTGAGTGTGAGTTCCGGATAGCGGCCAAACGTTATCCATCGGTCCCGACCTTCGAAGTCATACTTGTAGACGAAGGATTTGGTACCCTTCGGACTTACACGAATGCCGAAGCCCGATAGGCCCTGGAACCAGGCAACGCGCCGCTTGTCGGCTGCCTTTAAATACTTTACGCTTTTATCCGTAAGCGCAATGAATTCCGCTTTTGAAGAATTGTTTTGGCTACCCGTATGGCTACCTATTTCACCGTTACTGCCTGAATTCATATGGAATAAATAGAAACACTATTTTTAAACGAAACTAATACCTACAGGTACTTTGAGGTATTTCAGGGTGTTTCACAATGTTCCATGGAATCTTATCCACAACTGACTTTTAATCAGTAGGTCGAGGGTTCGAATCCCTCAGCGGTCACCACTGTTTACGCGAACGCCGGGTTTTCCAGAAGAGCAAGAAACCCGTTTGGCTACCTATTTGGCTACCTGGGGCCAAGTCAAAAGTATCTTTTATCCCAACAATCCAAATCGCGTGCATTTAAAAATGTGCGGAGTCGTGCGTGTGAAACGTTCGTTATCAGCCGATGAACTTGATTGTATCCGGTCAGAGGATCCGCATCTCAGCTTTATCCCAAGAGCGGACGTTAAATTCGGACTTCAGCACCTCCGCATTTAACCCTTTGCGGACTTTCGGCGGTGTGCGGAACGCGATCAATTGGTACCGCCTGTGCATTTGTCTACGCTACCTTTTCTAAAGCACCGAGGCAGCCTGGTATGGTGCCAACACTGATTGTTTTTGGCGTCCATCAACATCTTTGATGGCAGTAATGTTCGCTGATTTTCTGGCCACGTTAGATATCTTCCACTTGGGGGGTATTTTTAAAGAACGAGTAACCTCGGTCGCGAACCTTCTGATAGCTCTTTCCCCGGCGGGATGAACTCATTTCCCCCATGGTCCGAACATCAACGACGGGCGCCGCTGCGTTTAAGACGATCAACTCCTCAAAGGCGTCCAGTGCCTCTTCGATATTGGTAAACTGTCTATCCCCATGGCGGCTTTTCCAACTTGTTTTATAGTCGTCATATTGTATACATTCCGCGCGGACCAGGAAGCGCAACTCGACTTTGCCGGCACCCGATTCGTTTTGGCGCGCATCTACGTTCCCGCTGATCTCAACCCGGCCGTAGCGGCCATCGTCCTTCTCCCTCCACTTGATGAACTCGGCGTTACCGTGGGTCGACCAGACCTCTGGCTCACTCACGGCGCGGGATAAGTCGGGCTCAGAGTATATGTCGCCTCTGATGTCTGAAATCTCTAAGACCGGCGCTTCCCCAGAAAAGGATGAGTGGAAAATGACCGAGCCCATCTCAATTCGCCCGTGGGCGTTCTTTGCCTCTTCAAAAGATGACGGAATGTGCCAGGACAGACATTTAAGGTCGCGCAGTTCCTCCCTGATGTGGGCCAGCCTCTCGTGGACGACAGGGAAGCTCCGTTCCAGATCAATCTCCGCCTCTTGGCAAGTTTGCTCAAACTGTTCCTTGGCGTTGGCGCGACCTTTCTGAAGCGCCTGAATCTTCTGTAGTGAGCTTTTTTTGTCGGAGGCGGCTTCCTCGCGGCTGATCTCTGGCACCAGGTCGTTGGCTGAAAAGGGTTTGGTCTCCTCCTCCACGGACAGAACCAGGCGATCCAGCTCAAGCTCGAAAAACTCACGGTTGGGCTGAACCCGGTATCGGTTAAGACGCCGATGGCAGGCCTTCTCGGCAGCATCAACGTTGGTGACGACGAAGAAAGCCTCGGCCACGTAGGTGCCGATGTTGGAGGTGTCAGCGGTGAGCTCACCCATTCGCTCCTCCACCGAACGTTCCGTTTTGCCCACCTTGAACATGTTCTCCCCGTCGCGAGGGTTGTGGGCGATGTATATGGCTCCGTACTTCGGCAACGGCTTGCATCCTTCCCTCATCTTTAGAACGCCGTGAATGATATCGTCGCCCCACTGCAACTGACAATCCTGTCGCGTTTACAGATGCTCACGTGATTTCTAAGGACACTATACTTAATTAGGTGCCCGCTCTGTAGTTCGTGTTTACATGTGGTCAAATTTGCGTCGAATTACGACGTGGGGCAAATGGGCCGGCATGTTTCCGCTGCCTGCTGCAAGCCTTCGCCGGCGAAGACCACGGACTTCGCCTTGTTCACCGGGCCCGCGATTAGCCCTTTCGTGTGCAGACGGTCCATCGCGGCCAATCACTGCTCCGTGTGGCTCCGCGCCGCCGAGCTTGCCGCAACACTTGTGCTTGTCGTAAAGTTCGGATTACCGACTATTACGGGCAACGCTGTTTGACTAAGTTTTAGGGGAGTTCAATGTTAAAGCTGCCTGACGTGCTTGAATCCGGAGACCCGGCGCGACTATTTCCGGTCGTCGCGGATACCAGCAAGGAACAGCGAGCCGCATCGATATTCCTTTCTGTAATATCAGCGGTTCCGGCATTCGCCAATGCGCTGCTGAATCAAGTAGGGCAGCGAATTGGCCCCAGGTCATCGCTGAATACGTTTACGGAAGTCGTCCTGAAAAACCGTGATCAGGCAGACAAGAAGGATCGGCCGGATGGCTTTATCGAAGTAGCAACGGGGAACAGAACCTGGACGGCGCTACTCGAAGAGAAAGTCGGTAACAATACACTAGAAAAGGACCAGATCGAACGATATGTGCGGCTCTCACGCGACAATTCGTTGGATGCCGTTATCACCATTTCGAATGAGTTTGCCGCCCACCCTGCGCATCATCCGATACAAATCGCGAAGACGCTAACGCGCAAGGTCTCACTGTACCATTTTTCCTGGACCGCAATTCTTACAGAAGCCGTCCTGATACACGAACGGTCGCTCGTAGCAGACCCTGAGCAGGCGTTTCTGATCCGAGAATTTATTCGATACTTTTCACATGATTCCGTCGGGGTGAATGGGTTTACCTCTATGCCCGCAGAATGGAGCGAAGCGATAGAGCGTATACGGGCCGGTGGACGAATTCGAAAGGGAGAATTAGACCAACAAATTGTCTGGGGTTGGCACCAGGAACTCCGAGACTTAACGCTCATTATGAGCAGAACAATTGGCTGCAACATCACGACCAAACTGTCCAAGATATCTCTGAGCGACCCTGAAAAACGCATCAGCGACGATATTGAGCGGCTCTGCAATGCCGGTATGCTTGAGGCATCGCTTCAAATTCCAGACGCAGCGGCAGACATGAAAGTCGTCGCGGATTTGCGCAGCCGCAGCATAAGAATTTCAATGAGCCTGGATGCGCCAAAGGACCGCAAGACCTCTAAGGCGCGTCTCAATTGGTTGTTGCGGCAAATTAAGATGGCCGAGCCGAACGGGGTTAGCATCAGTGCCGTATGGGCATCGCGAGCGGCAAATTCAGTATATTCACTCGCAGAAATTCGGGACCAGCCCGAAAAAATCGACAACGAGCCAGTTTCATCCAATATCAGGGCTTTTGAGGTTACGCTGACGAGCGATAGCGCAAGGCGATTTGTCGGCCGGAAGACATTTATCGAAGACCTTGAGCTCTTAGCGCAGAGCTTTTACGAGCGCGTAGGCCAGCATCTCAGTGCTTGGAAACCATCCCCGCCGAAGCCAATGCATTCGATCAAAGACATCGAAAAAGAATCAGCACAGACAACACCGAAACCTACCGTGCCTCAGCCCGGGAATGCCCATTCTGATCTTCTTGAGATCCCGGTATTCCTCCGGAGAGCTTCGTTCTAAAGCTCGTAAAGGATTATTCTTATGTCCTTCCTGCACCTGAAGTCGACGTACTACGTGGCAGGGTCGTGGTCTTTTGGTGACCTATTTGAGACATTCGACCACTGACTAAAAAGAGTTTCGTCAATTCTTCAGTGGTCATAAAATTCTCAAGTGGAAAACAGTTATGAAGCAAGCTTTTGCACTGAACTCGTTTGCAGATGTATTTCGCCATCATGCTTACCTATGGGAAATAAAAGTCCCAAAAAATTGTATAAAACAGAAACAGACGTGCTAATGTTGTGCTGAATTATATGCGTTTTGGGGAATATTTATGACCCTAATAGAACAAATTAGCGAAGTAATGTCGGATCACCGAGGACCCGCACACGTAAATGACATCGCCGAAATGCTTCTTGTTCGATACCCTAACATATCTACACTGGCTGCGAAGTTACCCGATAAAATTTCCGCTGTCCTATCAGCCAATGCCAGAAAAACAGCGGGTAAGGCTCAATTCGCGAAAGTCAAAAACAAAACGGGTGGCTTTAAAAGAGGGTTGTATCGGCTTAAAAATAAGCCCGTTGTTACACCGGCACCAACCCTAGCCCCCGCTGTCACAACCCAATATACAGGCAAGGCTGGTGAATGCGCAGTGATAAGCGAGCTGCTATTTTATGGTTTTAACGCTTCTGCCATGGCCGTTGATGATGGAATTGATGTGGTTGCCAGTAAAGATAATAAATATTTCCACATTCAGGTAAAAACATCAAACAGTACAGAAAACGCTGGATTTTCATTTACAATAAAAAAGAGCACCTTCACCGCAAAGGATTCGTTTCAAACTTTCTATATATTCGTAATCCGTGAAAAAGGAGAGCATCGATATTTTAACGATTATATTATCCTTCCAAGCAACCAAATCCGCCAATATATAGAGGTCGGAATCATAAAGGATGGCCAAAGCCTGTCGATTCGAGTTCAAAAGGATTCTCGGGGTAGATATATTCTAAACGCCAAACAAGACGTTACAATTTCGGTCAATACATTCAGTCAGCTTGCATGAAATTACGTCTAGCAAGCGTTTGCCCAACTATTGGATAGCCCGCAACGCCTCCATTTGGTTAGACTCGGAACTCGGCAGGCAAATTTTTATGTCTCCTTTTTGCCCCCCAAGCGGTCAGCCAACCATAAGCGTGAGGCGCCACGTGCGGATATTGATTGGGCTTTTCCCTAAATATATCTGCTATCGCTGGTGAATGACTTGGTCAGTCGAAAAATCATACACGCTGGCAATGCGCTCACCGTCCCACTTGTAAGCGAGATGACGTTCCTGCCGACAATTGCTGAGAACTGACGGCCGAAATACGGCAACGTTGCTAGCGCCTTCGATAACTACATTGTTGAATATAACACCGTAAGATCCATCTCCGCGAAGCTGGCATCCAACTGTCCGCGTGGAATCTATTTGGTTGAGATCGATCGCAGAATCCCCGCAAAGGTCATGCAGCGCGCCCTTTAGATCCATGTTGAGTACGCGCATTTGTAGATTGATGGGTGGCTCATTTGTATGTTGAAGAAATGCCTCGCGCCGACGTATCGACCATTCCAACGACGCTTCAAACGTGGATGCGGCGAAGCAAACCCCAAACGTTCCATCTGTGAAGTGATCGCCATTTGGATCCAGGTGCGTGAACGGCGCCATAATCAAGGACGAGCCTGGTCCGCTGACAGCGTCGTCCGGATGCACCAGATTTACGAGACCCGTTTCATGACGGAGACGGTCATTCGTCAAGGATTCGATATCTGCAAGCGCTAGCCAGTCGCGTGACGGCGAAATCCGTTCGAGCAAGTCCGCCGGTGGATACCGCGACGGAATGATCCGCCAACAAGGTTCGAGCGAGATATTGCTCACGGGTATTGGTGACACCGTTACCCCCCACGCTGGGCATCCAAGTAGCGTCGAACTACAAACAAATCCGATACGCTACCAGCCAACATGCGATCCAGAGCCGACTGTCCGTTAAATAACGGCGCATCATTATGGCGACGTATCCATGCGTCGGCAGATTTTGCATCCGGAAAGAGTATTTCCAGCGCCTTGAATATTCCAAGTAGATACGAAACGCGTTCTAACGTGTCTTTTGATAGTTGACCACTGCTTTTCTTCCACTTGAAATATGTTGATCGTGCGGGCTTTCCAAGAAGGGCAATCTGTTCTTCCGTGTTAAGGCCCCATACTTTTGCAATTCCAAAAAAAGCGCGCAGCGCAACATCGGATTGGTCAATTTCTTCCGTAACATTCTGATTCTTTGTGGAATTTCCCGTTGTTGTCTCCAAACTGATTTCCCCCTTAAGTCTATATTCATACTTGACAGGAATATTAGTCTTCATTTAGATTATGAAAAGTCTAAATACGGACTAATTAGAACAATATATTTGATTCTGCATCGACGCAACTGCGACAAAAGGACTCAGAGATGGCTGATCGCCCAGTGAGGAAAACAGGCAAAGACAAGGACGGTGACATCACTGCCCTTTGCGACGATGGCGCAAGCTGGTCGCCTCGGCAAAAAGCCGATACCATCAGCGACATCGAAAGCGGTACCCACTCCTACCACGTTCCGTGGAAAGGAGGCCGAACCGAAATTCGTGTGGTCAATGGCCCGAATGGCAAATATCTCCGGACAGACCGAGACAATACGAACCGCAACAACCTGGATGATCTTCCCGATTGTTGATCGGGGAGACTGAACGCGAGGAAATACAATGAGTAAAGGTAGAGATCGAACGGTGTATCGCCGATCCGACGGCAATTGGGCAAATAAGCGCAACGATGCCAGCCGTCCCTCATCGGTACACCGAACCCAAGGCGAAGCCGTAGGTGCGGCGCATGACATGCTAGGAAACCAAGGCGGTGGCGAGTTAACGACGCAAGGCCGCGACGGTCGTTTCCGGAGTAAAGACACAATCGCTCCAGGGAATGATCCCTTTCCGCCGCGCGACACCGAACATTGAGCGCTTGGGTCGAGAAAGCAAAACTCACGCCATGCCAAATCGAAAGATACACGATACAGCAGGACTAATATGCGGCGGAACTGCCGCGTATTGGCGCGCTCAGGATCAAGAGCCAATACATACGGCGATCGAAACATTCGGCGGTGCTCTTGGAGGCCGTTTCGGCAGCCGGCTCCCCGATGTCATAGATCCGCCGACCCATCCGGGTCACCGAAGCATAGGCCATGGCATTGTGCCAATAGGCTCGGCGGTACAGATTTCGCTCTGGAGTCTCGATGAACTTCAAAACGAGCTTCGGCAACTGGCGGATCGTCACGCGGAATCCGCACGTAGTTCACAATCGTTTTTTGTCGAGCTGCTGCACATGATCGTATCACTCGTGTACCGAGCTGGCGCGGGTGCTGCAGCGGGCGCTGTCGCTGGATATGTTTCCCATCTCGCGCTAGACGCTACGACGCCCAAAGGATTACCTCTAGTAAAATAAGCCAGTTCGTATCGAACGTTCGCGTGTTGTCGCATTTGCCAATAGGCCGTGCGCCGTCCTAGCGGAAATGGACGAGATTTAAGAGCTCAATCCACCTGCCATACGGCATAAGAACCGAGAATACTCTGTCAAAGAGACCCGATAGCAGAAACAAGCGGCAACAAGCTGCACCCCGGAGGCAACATCTGAAATAAGGCAGGCTGCTGGCGACCTCGCGAGGTCATCGGCGGCTACTTAAAGGGTTTGCAATATGAAACTTACCATTGTTGATGGACGACGCCAAGAAGCCCTGCCGGGCCTGTCCGGTGAATGCCCAGTGTGTGAGGCAACAACTATCGCCAAATGTGGCGAAAAGAACATCTGGCACTGGGCGCACAAGGGCAAACGGCAGTGCGACCACTGGTGGGAAAACGAAACCGAGTGGCACCGAAACTGGAAAAACCACTTTCCTGTCGAGTGGCAGGAAGTTGTGCGCTGGGCCAATGATGGCGAGAAACACATAGCCGATGTGAAGACAGATCAGGACTGGGTGATCGAGTTTCAGCATTCATATATAAGGCCGGACGAACGGCGGTCACGGGCAGCGATTTACGAAAATATGGTGTGGGTCGTTGATGGCCTTCGTCGAAAGAACGACCTCAAGCAATTCATGGAGGCCCTGAGAGGCGGAATACAGATAATCCAAAAACCGTTGTTAGTAAAAGTTCATCCATTAGATTGCAGGCTCGTGGAGGAATGGTGCACCAGTCCTGTACCCGTCTTTTTTGATTTCGGTGATGAAATTCAACTGCACGGACTTTGGTTACTCGTTCCGATGGGCTTGGATCATACAGCGTACTTCACTTTGGTCGGGAAAGAGAACTTTATCGGCTGGCACTGCAAAGGCATTTTCAACCCTCAACCATTTTTCGACCAGATAAAACTATACGAACAAAAAAGAGTGCAGTCAGAGAAGGCGCGTTACGTACCTCATCGGATGCCGTACCGAATACCGCAGCGTTCGCGTAGGCGTTTTTAGACGGAGATCAGTCGCAAAGGAACTATGTCTGCTTTTGCCCCCCGAAGTCGACGTTCCGGTCGTCGGACACGACTTCGCATTTTGACCCGGTGCGGACCTGCAAGGAGCGAACATCATGCCGTTTGCTGATCGATGGTATAATTGTAGTACGAGACAGAAGCGGTGGGAATTTGCCGATGACTTGGAATCTTGGCGAAACCTTTGAGACCAGCGCGGGCTGCGTTGCAGCGGGCCGGTTTGGCGAGGGACCGAATCTAGTGCTCGCTCACGGATGGCCTTGGTCCTCATTCTCATGGCATCGGGTAATTCCAGAATTAGCAAAGCATTATCGCGTTCACTGGTACGACATGCCGGGGTATGGCCGATCCGACAAGAAGCCTGAGGAACGAACTGCTCTGGATGTTCAAGGACGGGTCTTCGCCGAAATGTTTGCACTTTGGAGCCTGGACCGGCCCAAAGTCGTCGCGCACGATTTTGGTGGTGCCACGACCCTTCGCGCGCACTTGCTGCATGGCTGTGAGTTTGACCGCTGCGTGCTCATGAACGTCGTTGCGATGCGCCCTTGGGGATCGGAGTTTTTTGATCATGTCGGCCGGCACGTGGATGCGTTTTTGGGCCTTCCGCCGCACATCCACAAGGCGGTTGTTGAGGCTTACATTCAGGGCGCGATCGTCAACGACATCGAACGCGAGGATATTGCGGCTCTTGTCGCACCTTGGTTGACCGATGATGGTAGAAGTAGCTTTTACAGGCAATTTGCGCAAGCTGATGAGCGCTATACCGCAGAGGTGGAACCTTTGTTCGGGAAGATACGTTGCCCAGTTAAAATTATATGGGGTGAGGACGATCCATGGATTCCGCTTGCGCGCGGAAAGGCTCTCCATGAGCTGATCCCACAGGCTTCATTCGAGGTCTTGCCAGGCGTTGGTCACTTGCCGCAGCTGGAAGCGCCTGACCGTGTTCTGGAGCGCCTAAGTAAGTTTCTGGCAGGTCAGAGCGAGGGCTGACGAGACTATCCAATTTCCGGGGAGCAGCAGCGGCTTTTGGCTAAATTCGGAACTCAGCACACGAATTTCCCATGCCTCCTTTTGCCCCCCTTTTCAGAAGCGAACAAGATTGATGCAGATGCGTCAGAAGCACCGAAGTTGCAGAAGGCGTATTACAAAAACCTCGTTAACCGTCCGGTTTGATAATAGACGGTATACAAACGATATTTGGTGGCACTCGCTAAAGTTCTGATGCGAACAATTCCGTGATTTCGTTGGGTTGGATGCAGAGATAATCGAGTGTCTGTACTTCCGATGAATGGCCATAGGCCCAGGTGAGCAGGGCAGTGTGTTTTTTGAACGTTTTGCGTTGGTGATAACCCCAGGTCTTGCGCAACGTGTGCGATCCGAAGTTGCCGTGAAGTGTTGCTTCCTTACACCATGTTTTGACCATTCGGCTCAGTGTCGAAACCTGAAGCGCCTTGGGGGTTGTTTGTGAGATGAATAGCGGTGCTTCAGGATAAGGATTGGGATGTACCTTTAACCAGGCCTTGATCGATCCGATCACTGCGGCGTTGAGAGTGGTGGCGCGATAACGCTTGTTCTTGCTTTGCTTCAAATCCAGGCGATCACCGGGCTTTAGATGCGCAACCTGACCAACCGTAATCGATAATAGCTCATTGGCACGGTATGCGGTGTTGATGCCGAGTGTGAACAGGCACAGGTCTCGCGAACTTCCTCTCAGTTGCTTCTTGATACGCTTGATGGATTTTAGCTCACGGATCGGCTCGACTTTGATCGACGAACCCTTCTTTGGATGGTTGGCATTGCGCGCTTTTCTCGGCTCCATTTGGTGACGCTAACAGAGCCTGAATAAGATGCCAACTTTTTTCTATTAGTTGGTATCTTATGAAAATGTCAAAGAGAGTCAATGGCTTTACTTTTCGTGCCGTCCTAGCTGCCTTTCGAAAAATCCACTCAAAGCCTTATGAGGCAAGCGATATCAACTAATAGAAAGAAGTTAGGGCATCCAGGGGCGTAACTGGTCCCGAGCGATCGGGCGGGAGAACGGCATATGCAAAAGTCACTCATCGGCGCAGCAGGGTTTCTGCTGGGCCTGGTTTCAATGGGCCCGTCAGCCCAGGCGGCGACGATAAACAACGACACACTATTGTTCCAAGGAACATTGAGCCAGGTCACCACGATCCTCGTTAGTCCATCAGGACATGTGATCAATATCAATGATCAAGAATTCAACGTAAACAACACGACCTATGACGGCCTAGCGGGCTTCGACACAATATTCTTTACGAACTTTGGCGATTTTCTCGAAGCCGGAGCCGTTCAAAACGTCGAATCTTTTGTGGCGGGCAACGGCAATGATGTGATCGACGCGCGATTTTCAAACGTGCAGGTGACACTTTTAGGCGGCACCGGTAACGATATTGGTTTCGGTTCCGCGTTTTTTGATATTCTTCTTGGAGATTCCGGCGACGATATCCTGGATGGACATCTTGGTGCAGACTTCCTGGATGGTGGTCGCGGCAACGATCTTCTCATCGGCGGCGGCGGCGCGGATACCTACTCGATATCTGGGTTCAATGAATTGGATACGATCATTGAGGCAGCGAGCGATGATATCAACGTTGTTCAGTTTGCGGCGGGTGTGAACATTGATAGCATTACATTCGAGAATGCCGGAACCGATCTGCTTTTGACGATCGCCGGCGCAGGACAGTTGCTCATCAAGGGGCAGTTCGATGCGCCAGATAGCGGCATTGATACCCTCAAATTTCGTGGTGGTGATCCTTTTGACCTCAGAACACTGAGCGGTCCGCAGCTCGCTGTGGCGGAACCTGGCACGCTTGCCTTTTTGGGTCTCGGTGTGGCCGGGCTGGCGCTTACACGTCGCCGGCGCCCCGTCTAGGTCACATCTCAGAGACATACACGATGCGGCGGTCTTTGGGCCGCCGTTTTCGTTTGGGCCTCCGCAACTGCGGATCAGGCTCTACGCCGCGGCGCTCTGCCGAACCCGCACGCGGTTTCTGCCTATGAAGGTCACGATCCCTGGCCGGGTTGAGGCCGCACGAGGTTAGCGCGAGGATACAAACGCCGGAGCCCTGTCACCATCCGATCTCGTATCAGATATTGGACAGGATATGTGACATGGCAGCTTCTGCCTTCATAGAAATTCTTGGGTTCATCGCCGGCATCGTCATTTGCATCTCGGCCGCACCGCAGATACGCGCCCTGCTGCGTAATCCCGCAGGCGCCAAGTTCGAGTCGATATCCCGCAATATCCTGATCGTCGCCGGCAACCTGCTTTGGCTCGTCTACGGCATCCTCACATCGTCGCTGTCGATCGCCGTCATGTGTGCGGTCGGTGTGCTGCTCAATACGTTGGTTTTACATTTTGCGTTGGTTTCGAGATGGGGTGAACGACGCAATGATGCCGTTCGTTCGACGCCGCCAGGCAGGTCACGCGACGAACATTTCGTAAGTAAAGGATAAAAGCAGCGGCTGAAGGGTCAGCCGCCAACTCTTTGCTCACGCGCCCGGAAACCGGGCGCCTGGCACCCCATTGTTCAGCTTATACCGAGGCGCTGCGGTCTGCCCAATAGTCCCGTCCGGGCTGGCCCGCACAAACGTGTGGCCCGGACGCCTTTGGCGCCCCGAGGGGCGGGACTTTGGGACCGCCGCTTTTCGGTCTCCCGTCTTAAAGCCCCGCGAAGCGTGCGGGGCTTTTCAATTAAGACGCTCGGCGCTGGCCAAGAGTGCATGCGCGATTTTGCGTGTGTTTAAGGAGAAAAACCCATGAGCCAGTCACAAATGAGAAAGCAGCTCGCTCTTGTTCGCCGAGGCAGCCAGAGATTCAGAGATTATTACCGGCAGGAGCGCAAACGCTGTGCCGCCCAGTTAGCGGAAGCGGTCAAGAGTGCCGCCACGGATCGGGACGGAAAGCCGATCTTTTACACGATCCTGCGGCACGTCTCGCAGAGCGGCATGAGCCGTACGATCTCGGTGCATTACGTCGAGGCCAGTACGGGACGTATCCTGCATCTCAACTATGTCGCCTCGGTTCTACTGGATCGGTCCAGGGACTCGCGCCGCGAGGGCGTGGTGTGCAAGGGCTGCGGCATGGATATGGGCTTCGACCTTGTCTATGCGCTCAGCGCCCGAGCGACCGGCGACGGATACGCAATTCATCATCAATGGCTTTAGCCCGCACACCGGATCGCATGCCGGTGGTGTGCGATCCTGCGTGCCGGTTGGCGCGGAACGAACCCATTTTTGAAAAGGAATAGACCCATGGAAACGCTCCCCCTCTCTAAACTACGAAGCTCGGATAACAACCCCCGCAAGAGCTTCGATCCGGTTACTATCGAAGGCCTGTCGCAAAGCATCAAAACGGACGGGTTGTTGCAAAACCTTGTCGTGGCCAAGCCGGAGAACCGCAAACGCACTTACACCATCATCAGCGGCGAACGACGGTACCGCGCCTTGTGCCTGTTAGTCGAAAGCGGCAATCTGCAAAAGGATGTACCCGTGCCGGTCGTCATTCGGCGCAGCCTGTCCGAGGGAAACGCACACCGCATTGCCACGATAGAAAACATCCAGCGCGAAGATTTACCGCCATTGGAAGAAGCGGAAGCGGTTACGGCGCTGTTGCGCGACGGCATGACATTGGCCGACGTGGCATCGCAAACAGGATTGAGCGAAAGCACGATCAAGCGGCGGCTGGCCCTGTCCGGGTTGTGCGACGAAGCCAAGAAAGCGCTCGTTGCGGGCGAGATCGGTCTGGCGCAGGCCGAGGCCCTGACCCTGGGTAGTGCTGTGCAGCAGCGCGCGTTGATCGAAGAGGGCCTGGACCGCGTCAGCCCTTCACAGATCAAACAATGGCTCACGGATGAGAAAGCGAATGTCGCGGCTGCGGTGTTCGAGAAAGACGGTTACAGCGGCACTTATACCAGCGATCTGTTTGCCGCCGACGAGGCGACCTACTTTGACGATCTGGAACAGTTCTGGCATTTGCAGAACAAGGCCATCGAAGACCTCGCGGTTAAATACAAAGTCGAGGGCTTTGAACCGGTCGAGATCATGGAAGGATATGGCTATCAGTCTTGGCGATACCGTCCCGCCCAAGACGATGAGAAAGGCGGCGTGGTTCTCCAGGTCCACAATTCCGGCCATGTGGAAATTCACGAAGGCATCGTTGATCTTGATCTGGACCGGCGAACTACGGAAGCTGTTACGGATAATCCACTTGCCGAGCAAAAGACTCGTCCAAAATATTCCCGCCCGCTCCGGGAACATGTGGCGCTGCATAAGAGCATGGCTGTTCAACAGGCTTTATTGGCGAACCCTCGTATCGCCAAGGAAGTTGCGGTCGTGCAGATGATTGCCGGCAATGGATGGCGCGATAGCGTTTCGCTGAACCTGCATGATTGTGTGAACCGATTTAGCGTTGAAGAGGCTCAACCAACCACCTTTGCCGCCATCGAAGCCGAAGCACGTATCCTGTGGAAAGCGCTGGGGCAATCGTTGGATGCGAACGCATCCGATATCTGCGTCCGACTGATCGCCAGTCGTCCGAATGCGACGGCTTTGTACGAAGCCGTCAAGAAACTGTCCAAGCCGCAACTGGACCGCTTGCACCTACTGCTGACCACACTATGTTTCGGGCAGGCGGATTGCGACGAACTGGATACAGACGAGAACAGCTTGTTCAACCGTGTTGCCGCCGATCTCAATGTGGATATGCGGGCGCATTGGGCACCCGATGCGGCATTTCTGGATCGGCGGTCAAAGGATCAACTTCGGTAAATTATCCTTGAGGCTGGCCTCGGTTCCAAAATCGCGTCCGGTGACGGGATCAAGAAAGGTGATCTTGTGCGCGCCATGGGGAAAGCATTCGAAGAAGCAAGAGTGTCCGAGCAACCGGATGCTCTGGATCAAACTATCCGCGATTGGATGCCCGAGGCGATGTCGTTTCCCGCGATTGATCCGGATGCGCCGGTCGAGACTGACGATACCTAAAACCGATACGGCAAAACAAAGCAGGCCCGGTTGCCCATTCATTTTGGGTAGCCGGGTTTTCTTGCGTGCGCCGTTTTCAATGGCGATAGCGCATATTCGCGAGAGCTTCGGCGAAGGAGATAACGTTCTCGCGTTCGCTCGCCTCGACAATGGCGGCAAAGGCCGCCAGCAAGCGGGTTGCTTGATCGGGATCAATCGCTTGAAGGCTGCACAGAGCCATTGTTAGGGCATCACTCACGGTTCGTTACTTATCGTCGTCTGGTGGCCGGACGTTAATGACCTCTCACAGAAAGGTGCGGCGGTTTTGGGCCGAAGCCTTGGACATGGTGCGCGCCATCCGGCCCGAGGCCGAGTTCTGTGAGCGGGTCATTACACCCGGCTGGACGCGTAATTGCCTCCAGCACGCCTATAATACACTAAATTATTTGTTATTTATGCTATCATGACTGAATTGGCTGAATGCTCTGGGGGTAAGGTGCTAAAACTTGCAATTTTATACCGTATATGATATATTATGAATTGGACTGTAGAAACATTGAATGCATTGGTAGACCGGGAGCTTGAAGCGCTGCCGGTGGACCAACGGGCCAAGTTCCTGAGGATCGCCGAGTTGATCGAGGCCAAGGGTCTCGACCGAGTGCGAGAGCCCTATGTGAAACATCTCGAAGGCCCGTTGTGGGAAATCCGCATGAAGGGCCGGGATGGGATTTCCCGTGCGCTCTACGTGACGGCGACGGGACGCCGGGTCGTGGTGGTCCGGGTGTTCGTGAAGAAAACCCAGAAGACACCCCGCCGGGAAATTAAACTGGCCCTGGACCGGGCAAAGGAGGTCGAATGACCAGTATCGAAAAGCTGGGCAAGAAATGGAAAAAGGACCCCGAATTCCGGGCCGAGTACGATGCCCTGGAGGAGGAGTTCGCCTTGGCGGCAGCCTTGATCGATGCGCGCAAGCAAGCCGATCTGACCCAGGAGGAAATTGCCGAACGTATGGGAACCTCGCAGACGGCAATCGCCAGATTGGAAGGCGACAAGGGGAACCCGTCTATCAAGACATTACGGCGCTACGCGGAAGCGACGGGAACGCGATTGAAAATCACCTTCGAGGCCGCGCCGGACGATCAGTCGCGGCCTTAACAGTTGTCTTTCACCTCGTCCGCGATGGCTTGCTCGAGGTTGTCGATAAAGCTTTGTATGGACGTTAGCTGTTCCTGGACGGTCCAGAGCTTGAGGATAAGGGCGTTTGCGGTTTCTTTGTCCATGGTTCTTCCTTTCTAATTTGTCGGCACGCCTGCAAAGGTCTCGTCGTTGCGCCACATACGTTCGGCCATCGCGCGGTCTTCGGGGGCTGCCATGTCGAGATAGATTTCGGTTGTTTCCAGGCTGGCGTGGCCGAGCCACTTCTTGATCCGTGTTTCCGGCACCGACGCCAGCGCGGCATGAACGCCGTACGCATGGCGCAACCCTTTGGCACAAGCGCGCGCACCGGTAATGCCACCGGCCTGCATCACGCGGCGGATATGTTTCCAGCCCGTGGTGCGACCGAAGTTCCAAAGGCACGCATGAACTCCGCCGTCCGAGCAAGCTTGCACCGTACGTAAATCGTGCGCTGCTGCGAGCCTCGCTATGAACTCACGAGGAACGGGAATTGGCCGAAAGTGACAGCCTTTGCGCTTGCCGCGCTTCTTCAGGCTACGGACAATAACGGCGCCGGTATCGATGTCGATGTTGAGGGCGGTCAGCGCCAACGCTTCGCTCGGACGGCAACCGGTCCAGTAGAGCATTTCGCAGAAGGTGCGTTCCCGTGGACAGTTTAGAACCGAAAGCGCGGACAGGAACCGTATCCGTTCCGCGGCGGAGAGATATTTACGCTCTCCGGCCTCGGTAAAAAGGGTCATGCCCTTGTATGTCGCCGCGCGGTAGGACATTGCGGAATTTCCTTTCATGCATGAAGGCTGAACAGAATAGGATATTCTGTTTCATGGCCCACACACCTTCAGGAATTCCGCCAATTTGAGAGTAGATGGCACCGCCAGGTTGCCACCGACATCACCCAAACGATAACGGTTTCTTTATCGGAATCAATCTAAAAAACACTTTATCCTATTTTGTTCACAGTATTTACCCGTACTACAAGTGTGTGGGATGACGCTGAGCCGCTGGCTTCTCGCTGCATCGGTGGTGATTGGGGTGGTCGTCGCACAGCCATACAAAAGTGTGGCCGAGGGATTTAAAAGCCAGGACGTTCTGGTTTGGGGCGAGACCAATCAATCCTGGTACTTTGAAGTGTCCGTGACCATGGCGGCGTCGATTGCCGCGCAAAATACCAAAGGCCAGTCTAAGGTGAGCGTCCGGTAAAGCAGCCCTGCCTATGATGACGTTGGACTGTTACGCTCAGGTTTGAGCGTAACGCCAGGGGAGCAGTTCGTCGATCCGATTGATTTTATGGTCGGCGATACAGGCTAGCGTGTCGGTTAGCCAGGCCTGCGGATCGACGCCATTGAGTTTTGCTGTCTCGATCAGCGTATAGGCGATGGCGGCTGATTTGCCGCCGGCCTCGGACCCCATGAAGAGATAATTCTTCCGCCCCAGGGCGATGGGCCGCATGGATCGCTCTGCGGTATTGTTGTCGAGTTCAAGAAAGCCGTGATCTAGATATGGTCGCAGCTTCTTCATGCGGGTCAGGGCGTAGCGAATAGCACCGGCTAAGGGTGATTTGCCGGATATCCGGGTCAATTGGGCATGCAGCCATGATTCCAGGTCGTCGAAGATTGGTTTTGATTGGCGCTGCCTGATCTTCACCCGTTGATCCGGCGATTGGCCCCGAACCTCCTTCTCGACGCCATAGAGTGTGGCGATACGTTTTATGGCTTCCTCGGCAATCGCCGATCCCTGAGCTTTGTGGATATCGACGAACTTGCGTCGGATATGGGCCATGCAGGCCACTTCCGTCACCTTGCCCGTGCGGTACAGGTCATTGAACCCCGCATAGCCATCGGCATGCATGAAGCCCGTGAAGTCCGCTAGATGTTCGCGCGGGCGAACGCCCTTCCTGTCGGACGAGAACTGATACCATGCGGCAGGATGCGCCTCTCCGGCCCAGGGTCGTTCATCGCGGACATAGGCCCAAAGCCGCGCGGTCCTGGTTTTACCGGAGCCTGGGGTCAGCATTTTTACCGGCGTATCATCGGCGAAGAGGGCCTGTCCCTTTAAAACATGGCGCGCGACGGCGTCCGCCAAAGGTTCCAACAGAGCCGTGGATTTGCCAACCCAATCGGCCAGGGTGGAGCGGTCCAGATCGATCCCCTCGCGCTGGAATATCTGACTTTGCCGGTACAAAGGCGAATGATCGGCGTACTTGTTGACCAGCACATGGGCCAGTAGGCCAGGACCGGGCCGCCCGTGCTCAATCGGCCGCGACGGCAGGGCTGCCTGATGGAACGTCTCACAGCAGGTGCAGGCCATGCGCGGGCGAACAATCCGGTTCACGACAAAACGTCCGGGGACATATTCCAGTTCCTCGGTGACATCGTCGCCAAGCGTTTTGAGCGCACCGCCGCATTCCCCACAGGCATCGCCCGGCGACAGTGTTGTCTCGTTGCGTGGGAGATGACCGGGCAGCGGTTTACGTTTGGGCTTGTCTTTTGGCGCTGCAGATTGATCTGCATTTGCATCGTCTGACGCGGGCTCCTGCGCGGACGCCGCAATCTCTTCGTCTTCCAGCGTCAACGCCAGTTGATCCAGAGCCTCCGAGCGCGACCCGAAGCGATGCTGGCGCATCCCGGCCAATTGGTGTTGGAGCTTCTCGATCAACACCGCCTGTGACTTCACTTCCGACGCCAGCGATGCCACCAGACCTTTTAATGCGGCAGGTTCATTCGGGAGGTCGTCGAGCATGCCGGCAATCTATCAGCCGCCACCCCGCATGGGAATCCCCGGAAATTGACAACCCTTTGCTGTGAAACGACTTTACCCAGCCGTCAGGGGACGCCACGTTCGTTGTGGTATGCGCCAATCAATCCCTTCCAGCAGCATCGCCAATTGAGCCGGGGTCAGCGCAACCTTGCCCGCTTTCGCAGACGGCCAGACAAACCGTCCCTTCTCCAGACGCTTCGAGAACAGACATGCCCCTTGCCCGTCCCACCAGATCACCTTGATCAGATCGCCACGGCGACCCCGGAAGACGAACAGATGACCGCAATACGGCGCCGCCTTTAGAACCTTCTCTGTTTGCGCTGACAGCCCATTGAACCCCTTACGCATGTCCGTCACGCCGGCCGCAAGCCAAACCTTCGTGTTCGTGGGAACCGGGATCATCCCGACAAGCACCGGAGCAGACGTACGAGCGCTTCGGGATCGTAAGGGCCGCTAATGCTCAAGCGATGACCTCCGGCAAGCGTGACCTCGATCTTGCCTTCGTCACCAACAGGGCGCTCGGCTTCGTGCTCGACGTGACGCGCAATCTCAACCGGCAGGAAACAGGCGGCGTCATCGACCGTGTCACTTCCCGCAAACCGGGGATCTTTCAGCCAGTTGAAAACCTGATTGGCGTTCACATTGTAGCGCCGTGCAACCTGTGAAACCGAAACGCCCGCAAACCGCGTCTGTGCGCAAATCATCCGCTTCTCGTCTGCACTCCAGCGCCGACGCTTGCCCCGCTTCGCCACATCCTGATCCCCGTTAGTGTCCACCTAAACAAGTGGACACTAAACCTCACTTCTTCTGCACGGCAGAGCGGTCAGGCCGGACGCTTACGGTACAGGAGAATGAACCAGTAGAAGAAGGTCTCCTGCACCTCGCTGGCGCGGTAGAAAAGGACCCAGGGGATTTCCAGATACTCAATCAGATCTTCCGTACCGTCGGCGAGTTCGGCCATGAACGCGGTCGGGAAGCAAAGCCCCGGGGGCAGGATGATGGACCAGCGGTGCGCTCGGATTTCCGGGCGAAATCGTGCGTAGACTGGAATTATCAGGCCGCCGACGATGACGCCAATTTGGAGCAGCATACGGGGCTTCTGGTCAAACCAACTGCTGACGTTGTGCAGGTTGGTTTCCTTCTGATCGTTGATCGTTGCCCAGTATTCCGGGGCGGCCCAGCCCGCTAGATGCTGGCCCCAGCTCATTTCTTCGCCGGCGATATAGAAACAACCGACAGCGGCGATGCAGATCCAGACCCGGAGCAATGGCAAGGCGGAAAGCGCGGGCAGGCGCAACGACCGTATCGCAACAACAAGTGCTGCGGCCGGGATTAGTGTGTGCATCAGCTCAATTGGGCTGCGTTCGTTATCCAGCCACGTGCTGTAGAACTGTGGCGCAAGCTGCGCCAACGCAATGAGCAGGATGCCGACGCCGAGCGGCAGATAGAGCCACCAAACCGGTGACAATTCTGCACGGCTATCAACAGACTCGCGAGCGTCGTACATCAACTCCATGGGGTGTCACAAAATTGTATTGAATGAACTCTTTATAGGGGTTCGCCCGGTTTCGTATCAACCGATATGCGGGGGAGGGACAAGATTAATTCAATGGGAGGCGGCACACGATGTTTGGTACATAGGGGAGTCATTGCATGGTGGAATCGGTATCGGGCCGCTGGCCCTGGGAATCTGGCGCCATGCCCGAGCGGGCAGGTTTCGATAAAACGGCTCTCGCCCTCGGGCCAAAGGCGCCGATGTATACGCTTCCTATGGTCAAGGATCGGCGTGCGGAGAACGGAAAGCGCTTTGCGACGGTCAAGGATCTGGTGTGCCTAAAACGTGCGCGGGAACGGAGCAACGGCAAATATTTTCTTTGGTAATTCTTCGACATCTAAAGCCAACGATAGTCGCCCAGGAACCCGAGCAGGCTTTTTAGGGACTCTGATTCGGGTGGCTCCTTCATTGTAATACATTCAACCTGTCGTTCGACATTCATGTCGACGATTCGCTTGGAGATGATGCCGGGGGTAACGATGGCGTGTTGCGGGATGATGGAGAGGCCGTGACCATGCGCGACGGCGACTTGAATCCATTCTTCGCGTTCCGACCGAATGACCGTTTGAACGTTGAGTTCACGGTTCGCAAGGATCTCGAAGAAAGTATTCTGAAATTCGCAGGCGAGCCGGTCGGCGTAAGTGCTGCCATTAAGGTCAGCTAAGAAGATTTCGCTTTTACTCGCCAATGGATGGCCGGGGGTCATGGCGAGGACCATGGGCTCGGCATACAGTGGCACGGCAGTGAATTCCTCGGTGACAGGGGCAAGACAGCCCATGAGGGTGCAATCGACCGCGCCGGCGCGTAAAAGTTCATAACCTGTTGACGTCGTGACATCGTGCAATAGCAGTTCGATATCCATGTATTTCTGCTGGAACGCGGCGAGGGCGGGACCGATCAGAGCGGGACCGACGGTGCACATGATGCCGATATCAAGCTGCTCCGGCCTGTTTTCGGAAATTGCCTGAGCGGCGCGGCGCGCGGCTTTGCGGGTTTCGTCGATGCGCTTGAAATGGATGTGCATAACCCGGCCCAGTTCGGTCAGTTCAAACCGTCCGCCGCCGCGCAGAATTAAAGAATTGCCAAGCTTCTCTTCGAGCCGCTGAATGGCCTTTGTAAGTGCAGGCTGCGACACATTGCAGGCCTCTGCTGCTTTCGTGAAGCTATGTGCATCGCACAAGGCGAGGAAGAAACTGATCTCGCGGAATTCCATTGAGAAGCCTCCAGACTCGGTCGCCCGATCCTGTTGCATAGAGGATGTGTGCCGCCACCGCAACCCTATAACCGTGGGTTATGAATCATGAATTATTAATATTAGACAATAGGTTAGTTGATAACGTTAGTGTCGTGTCTAACACTATCACGGATAAGGATGCGAACTAATGTTGAGAAGAACTATATCGAGCATGTTTGTTGTAGCGCTTACGCTGGCTGCGACGTTTGGATCGGCCAATGGGCAAGACATCAATCGGGCGGTATTCACCGCTGACGGAAAGGCGCAGATCCCCGTCAATTGGCGGCAATGGATCTATGTTGGAACGCCGGTGACGCCAAATGGCTTGAACAAGGGCGAAGCACCGTTCCCAGAGTTCCACAACGTTTATATAGAGCCGTCGGCCTTTGCCCACTATTCCAAGACGGGCGAGTTCGCCGAAGGCACCCAAATCGTCAAAGAGCTGGTTCTTGTACGAAAAAGCGAAAACGGCAACGAAGAGGACGGATCGTCGTCGGAAGTCTCCGGGCGCGGCTTCTTTCAGGGAGAATTTCAAGGCCTCGAACTGACCGTCAAGGATACGAAGCGCTTTGCCAAGGAGCCGGGTGGTTGGGCCTATTTCTCCTTCGGCCACAAACCGCAGCCTTATGAGAAGACGGCGGCGGCGTTCCCGACCGACTCTTGTAACGCCTGTCATGATGCCAATGCAGCGGAAGACTTTGTCTTTACACAATTCTATCCCGTTCTGCGGGCGGCGAAACCATGAGGATCGTAGTTTTTAGTGCCTTGGGTGGGCTTGCTGCCGTTGCCTGTGTCCTTATGGGCGCAGGCAACGCGGTGGCAGACGATTTTGTCCCGGGCGTTGTTTCGAGCAACGGTACGATTACAGTGCCGCGTGTCGACTATCGGAAGGATTGGGCATTTCTGGGAACCTATACGGCGGATGGCGGTAAGGGCATCGGATTCCATAGCGTCTATTCCCAGCGTGAGACGGTTGCCCATTATCGCAAGACCGGTGTGTTTCCCGACGGTGCGGTACTGGTAAAGGAACTCTACGATACGAAGAGCGGCGATCTGACGACGGGCGCGGTGCGCTGGGCGTCCGGACTCGTTGGCTGGTTCGTCATGGTAAAGGACAGCAAGGGTCGGTTTGGCGAAAATCTTCTCTGGGGTGACGGCTGGGGCTGGGCTTTTTTCAAGGCCGATGCACCCGACAAGACAACGACCAAGGATTACAAGACCGAATGTCTCGCCTGTCATGAACCGGTGCGGGCTACCGACCTTAGCTATACCCAGGGTTATCCGACGCTAAAAGGACCAGGGCGCTAACGGTACCTGCTGCCGAATACATCCTTACGTCCCCCACCCGGTGGCAATCCAGTCGCCACCGGAAAACGCCACGGGTTTACCACGACCCGTGGCGTTTTGTTGTCCGGCCGCACCTGCCTGGAGAGGCAGACGAGTTACGTTGGGAGGGCTCTTAATGGACGCTTTAGTCGCCTTTCACGATCATGGCGCCTTTTGGTTCAGTAGGCACCTGCGTTGGGGCTTCCGGCATGTTTTCGTCGTCACTCTGAATGATGGTTATTGGGTCATGCTCGACGGGCGCGATGGCGTTCCTGTGCTCGAAGTCGTTGCCGGTGTGGATTTCGATCTGGCGGCGTTCTATCGCAAGGAGCACGGATTCACCGTGCTTCGGGTGACAGCGCCAGGTTTGCCGCCGTGCTCGCCGGTCATGCTCGGCACCTGCGTGGGGGCGGTCAAACGTGTGCTCGGCCTGCGAGCCCCGTGGGTCCTCACGCCCTATCAGCTCTACCGCTATCTGAAAAGACGACAGCGCTGAGCCACGGATTGGCTGTTGCGGCTGTCTTAATCCACCCGATCTCGACATCGTTGAAATTCAAAATGGAGGTATTGCCTATGGGCAGCTTGTTTGGAGGGTCGGCCCCGCCGCCACCACCCCCTGTTCCGGAACGGGATGATCCGGCCGTTAAGGATGCGGAGCGACGCGAACGTCTCGCGGCTGCGCGCCGCAGAGGCCGGCGCGCCACGATCCTGACAAGCGGGCAGGGAGCGGAGGGTGAGGCGCTGACCGGACGGCCCTCACCGACCGGCGGTGGTCAGTTGCAGCAACCCCGAACCCTGCTGGGTCAATAGGTATGGGCAGCAATTTCCTGGTCAAAGGGCCGTTTGGTCTACCGGTCGATCCGTTGACGAAGAAAGCTTTCGGCGCATTCGGATTCGATGACGAAGAGAAGAACCAGCCTGCGGCAGCACAAACACAGCCTGTATCGAGAGTACGGCCGCCTTCGTTGGTCGAGGACCCAGAAAAGAAACGCCGAGGTCGAAGAGTAACACTGCTTACTGCAAGGCAGGGGGTGGGGCTCGAAGGCTCGGCCATCACCCCGTCCAGCAGCACGGGCCGCAGCCCTTTACGCGAATAACCAAGATAGGAGCCAGAAATGGTGCAAACACTATTGCCGCGCGATGCGCATAACACTTCGATACAGACCATGGCGCCAGTGGCCAGCCAGGCGCGAAGCTTTACCGGGACAACCGCGCGAACAACCCAAGATTTCGAAACAGGTGTAAAAGTCGTTGAACTTCGGCCGACCATGGCCTGTTTCATCAAATTCGGCGACGGTACAGTGGAAGCAACGTCGAGCGACTTCTTCCTACTCGCGAGCGAGCGCGTGACCTATCACATTGGCACGCATACTCGCGTTGCCGTAATCCAGGACACGACGGGCGGCACACTCCATATCACGGAGCTTGCGTGATGTGGCCGTTTACGAGACGCATGTCCGCACCTGTCGTCGGTGTGCAGGGTCAGCCGGTCAAGGCGATCAGCCGCGATCAGGAGGTGCCGGGGCCGGCTGCGCTTCACGAAGCCAAGATTGCGCGTTTACGGATCGCGTTGGCAAAGGAGCGGCGTGGCAGGAAGCGAGAAGACCGGATAACCGAGCTCGAAAATGCGCTTTACCGGCACGCCGCCCTCTTAACAGCAGCGACGGGAGGCTAACCCATGGCCTGGACGCTCTATCACAAATGGCTGGAAGCCCAGGCCGATGGTGGCGTTGCCGGAACACCCATCGATTTCGATGGCGACACGCTCAAAATCGCACTGGCAGCGAGCGGTTATACGCCCTCGGATACGTTGCACGACCTGTTCGATGACATAACGAATGAAGTGATGGGAACAGGATATACAGCCGGCGGCGAGACGCTGGCAAATAAGGTTGTTACTGAATCAAGCGGAACAGTCACCTTCGATGCCGACAACGCTTCATGGCTTCAGAACGCCAGTGGCTTTGCCAACGCTCGCTACGCCATTCTCTACAAAGAAGGCGCATCTGCAGCCATAAGCCCATTGATCGCTTACGCCGATCTTGGTGGTGATAAGGGCAATGTCGGCGGCGATCTCACTCTGCAATTCGATGCCACAGGCATCATCACCTGGAGCTAGGCTATGGGACGTATGTATTCAATCATTATGGATGCGGTGTCTGTGTCCGCAGCGCAAGATCTCGTGCGCGTTTCGGCGCCTTCTGATGCTGTTCTGGTCGTCCATGAAGTGAACGTCACGCAAGAAAGCACCGAGACGAGTGACACAGGGGCGATACAGCTGCAGCGCGCCTCGACCGACGGTACGGGCACATCGTACATACCAAAATTATTGCAGCCGAGCGACGCGGCGTTTGGAGGCTCGGCGGTGACGAATTTGACGGCCGATACGACGGCCGGCGATGTTCTGTATCGAGAAGGTTACAATATTCTGCCCGGGTATCGAAAGCTGTTTACGCCTGAACAGCGCCCAGTCGTTCCGCCATCCGGGCGTTTCGTCGTTCGTTCCGACGTCGCGATTACGGCAGCGACATTGACATGCGAGCTCGTCGTCGAGGAACTAGGGTAAGTGTCCCATATTTATCGGCGTCCATTCGATCATCGGGCGCCCACCGGCTTTTCGTTAGCCCTATTCCCTGTATCGAACGTACCGGAAACGGTTGTCATTGGTAACGCAACGATATCGGTCGCCGCTAATGCGTTGAACGCGATACAGGCGATGCTGATTGACAGCGCGGCAATTTCCGCCGCGGGCAAGACTCTAACCGTTATCGGTAGCGAAGTCGTTCAAATCGCCGCCGCAACAGTTGCGGTGTCCGGGCGAGGCGTGTCGCTACTGGCGCGGTTGGCAGTCAACATCAAGCGGTTCTTCGTTTCTCTTAATGACATCAACGGGTAGGGCCATGAATCTTACGATTGAAGACGATCAGACGGGTGCGCGATGAGTGACCGTGCGACACGCATGCTCGAGCGGCTGGAACGGCTCAAGTCCGACCGGCAGAATTGGGACTCGCATTTTGAAAGTCTGGCCCGCGTTTTTCTTCCGCGCCGCCTCGGTTTCACCAGCGTACGCCCGGAGGGCGAGCGCCGTACGGAAGAGCTCTATGACGGCACGCCGCAACAGGCGGCCCGTGGTCTGGCGGGGGCGCTCGACGGGTTGCTGAAGCCGAAGACGGAAGCCTGGGTGCGGACCCGGGTTGTCGACGACGCGCTTGACAATGAAGAGGAGGTTAAGGATTGGCTTGCCTTCGTGGACGACCGCATGCTCAAGGCGATTTACAATCCACGGGCCCGTTTCCAGCAGGCCTCCGGCGAGGTCGATCACGATCTGGCGGTGCTGGGGACCGGTGCGCTGTTCATTGGGGAAGCGCAGAACCTGGATCGCCTGACTTTCGCGAGCCAGAGCCTGGCTGGCCTGTATTTGATGGTCGATGCCGACGGGATGGTGAACGCGCTCTATCGCACGCGGCGATTCACCGCGCGGCAGGCGCAGGAGTTCTTCGTTGATCGGCTCGGCGGTACGCTTGGCAAGACTGCCGGCAAGGCCATCGAAGATAAGATGCCAGACAAGAAGCTCGACTACGTACATGCCGTTTTGCCACGCCGCGAGCGCGAAGGCACGCGCAAGGACAACCGGAATCTGCCCTTCGCGTCGATCTGGATCGATGTTGATGACAAGACGATCCTGCATGAGAGCGGCTTCCACGAGTTTCCTTTCGCCGTGCCGCGTTGGGATACACTAAGCGGGGAACTGTATGGCCGGTCGCCGGCAATGATCGCGCTGCCCGACGCCAACACGCTGCAGGCACAGGGCGAGACGATCCTGATGGCGGGCGAATACGCCACGCTTCCACCGATCTTCGCGCCGTCGGACAGCATTGTCGGTCCGTCGAAGCTGCGCCCTGGCCGCTATACCTTCTACGATCTGGACGCTGCGGTGGGGCAGCGCCTGGCACAACCGATCTTTCCGATGCAGACCGGCGCCAGTATCCCCATCGGCCGCGAAATGCAGAACGATACGCGCGATCAGGTTTGGGCCGCGTTCTTTCGAAACGTATTGAACTTGCCAAATGCCGGGCCGCAAATGACTGCGACCGAGATTATTCAGCGCAAGGAAGAGTTCGTGCGCACTATCGGACCGGTCTTCGGACGGTTGGAATCGGACTATCTGGCGCCAATCGTGGAGCGGGTATTCGGCATCATGCTGCGCGCAGGCTCATTCGGCGAGATGCCAGAGATGCTAGCCGGTGCAGACATGCGTTTCGAGTTCCGCTCGCCTATCGAGCGGGTGCGCAAGCAGATCGAGGCAGCGGCGGCGCTGAAGTCGGTGGAGGAAATTGGTCTCGTCGCGCAGGCGACCGGCGATCCGGGCGTTCTCGATTTCGTCGACCGCGACAAGGTGGCGAAACTGATCGATGAAGCCAACGGGGCTAACATCCTGCGCAGTGACCGTGAGGTTGCGGAAATGCGCCAACAGCGCGCTCAGGCTGAACAGGCGGCGGCACAAGCGGCAGACGCTGAGAAGGCACTTACCGTCGGTGCAGACGTGATTGAAAAGGCTGGCCTGCTCGATCAGGTGCCCGGCTGATGCTATCGCCCCGCCGAGAAAGACCGGACAGCATCCATCAGGATGTCGTCGAACTGGCCGATGCGATGGCCGCGGTTCGGCTGCCCAAGGACTACCGCCAAAGCGGGCAGGAGTATCGCGACTTCCGGGCGGTATTGGTCGACTGCACCGCGGACAAGGTGCAGGCGCGCCGTGTTCTGACTCGCATCTTTCACTGGGGCAGCTTGATGGCGCCGGTACACGAGGAAGGCGATCCCTACGCCACCCATGTGAGGATCGGTGCACAGCAGCTCTGCCAGCGCATTCTGATGGCGCTGAACACGATTCCAAACAATACAAGCGAGGAACAGCATGACGGATGAAACAGCGGCCCTCGAAGGCAGCGAAGACAATGCACCTATAGAGGATGGTGCACCGCCCGACTGGCGTGCGTCGATTGAAGACCCGGATTTATACCGTCTGTCGGAACGCTACGAGTCCGCGACCGCCATGGCGAAGGCGGTCTCGGATCTGCGCCGCGAAACCGCAACGCGCATCAAACCACTCGGCGAAAGTCCGACGCCGGATGAAATTGCCGCGTATCGTAAGCAGACAGGTGTTCCGCTAAGTGCCGACGGCTATGCCTTTGATATGCCGCAAGGAACGGAACCCAGTGAGGCCGATACCGCGTTTCAAAACGAAATGGCCAGGGCCATGCACGGCGTGAATGTTACCGGCGGCCAAGCAAAGGCGCTCGGTAGTGCGTTCAACGACTATGTGGCGCGGCAGCAAGCCGATACCGAAGCGGTGTCGGCTGCGGCGCTCGAGCAAAGTGTCGCGGCGCTTAAGCGGGAATTCGGCGCCGACTATGACCGCAATGTCGAATACGCCCGACGGGCAGCGCTCGATTTCGGCAGCGAAAGCTTTGTCGAGTTTTTGGAGACCAAGATCGTCGACGGTGCTCCCTTGGGCGATCATCCTGCCTTCATCAAGGCCTTCGCTCGTATTGGCCGTGGTGCCGGCGAAGCGTCGATCGATGTCGAAACGCCGGCCGGCGACAGCGCCACGCTGGACGAGCGCATCCGCGCCAAGCGCACCGAAATTCAGCAGGCCCTCGACCGCGGCGACCACAAGCGCGCGCATCAACTCGACCGCGAAGAGCGCGCCCTTTGGAGCCGCGTCCGCGACTAGACGCGCAGCACCCCTTTCTTCGCTGGGTACGAACCAGGCGAGGGTGATGCGCTGTTCACAACACGACATTTTGAGGAGCCCCACCCATGCCGCGACTGCCTGGCGTGAGAGATGTCACGCGTGTGTCAAATGACGGCCTGCGCCTGCCAGCGCTGAATGCGCCTGCGCCGGATCCGACGGGCGCGGCCTTGGAGGATTTTGGCGAGTCTTTCGGCGCGTTCGGCCGCGCGTTCGGGGAATTCCGGAAGAAGCAGAAAGTGTCGGAAGATGCCGCCAAGCTGCGCAATCTCGATGGACGGCTCGCCGTGAAACGCATCGACCTGATCGCCAATCCAAGGGAAGACCAGAGCGACATGACGGGCCCCTTCGAGCCCAATCCGGTCAAGCGCGGCGAACAGCTGTTCGATCAGTTCGTCGATACCGAAATGGAGGCCTTACGCGGTACTCCGCTGGAGGGGCAGGCTCGCCGAATCGTGAAGGCCAACCGAGACCCGTTCCGGGCCAAACTCAGGACCAATAATTTTCAGGCTACGGATGAGACGATCGAAGCGGAATTTCGCGGTGCCGTGACATCTTTCGGTGACGTCGTCTCGGACGATCCAGGGATGCTACCGCTCATGTTGGAGAAGGGCGAGACGGCGCTGCGGGAATTAGGGGAAGCCAAGAACTGGTCGCCGGAAACCCTGAGCAGGGAAATGGGTGCACTCCGCAGTGAGTTGCACGCGCGCGTCCTCCGGCGCGGGATTGAAAGCGATAATGCGCCGGGTGTGCTGAAGCTTCTGGCTGAGGAAAACGAATTCACGAATGCGATCGACGGGCGGGTGATCAACGGGCTCCGGCGCGAGGCCGAGGGCCGCATCTCGCGCGATGTGGCAGCCTTCGAAATCGAGGCGGGCCGCGTTTTTGACGAAATCGAAAGAAACGGCACGAGCGATGCGGAGATCGTCGCAAAGGCGCAGCGATTGCTGTCCAAGGAAAAAGCGGAAGGGGTAGCGTCGCGCGCCCGAACTGCATTTGCGTCGCATGACTTTCAGGAAGACGTCCTGTTTCTAACGCCTGAAAAAATGGACGAGGCGCTCGAGGCTTCATTTCCGGGAGAACTGGCGAGCAAGGAAGACCACGAAACGTTCGGGTCCTTTCAGGGCGTGACGGCGCGCCTTATGGCAGAACGCAAGGCCGACCCCGCCGCTTATGTCATGCGGGACCCTGTGATTGCCCAACGCTTCGAGGACGGAACCAATCTCGCAGACGCTATCGCGCTTCGTATCCAGGCGCAGGTCGATATGGGCGTGCCCGAAGCGGACATACAGGTCCTGACTAAACGGGAAGCGCAGGATGAAATCGGGAAGTTGAACCCGCTTCGGGGTGCAGCCCGTGCGCAAGCGTTGCTTACGCTGAAGGAGAGATACGGCGAGCACTTTCTGACGGCGCTGAATGAAATGCTCAGACAGAGCGCCAGCACGGGGACGCGGACGCTCGCCGAGTTCGTAGACAATCCCGCAATGGTACAGCTTCTGGGCGATGTCGTGGGCGGCACGGAAGCCGAATTCCTCAAAAACCTGTTTCCGGATGCAGACCGCGAAGAGAAAACTCAAATTCTCTTGCAGGCGGCGGACAAACTGGTGCCGACCCTCGCGGACTTGCGCGCCTCGGGCCGTCTCAACGAAAACGTCGATTCATCGACAACCAAACGGCTGACGCTAAAGATCTTCGCCGAAACTGGAAATATGGACGAGGCCGTTCAGCGCTCCATTACGCTGCTGAACCCCGACGGGGCAGCGAAAACTGATGAGGAGGACATAGATGAGAGTGTGCCGCTTGGGAAACTTTCCAAAGTTGGTGCTTCAACGCGTAAGGAATCGAGTGATGCTGAACCACCGTCGGCCGGTGGTACTCCCACAGCATCAACCGCTGCCGAAGATGGAAGCGATTTGAGTGCGCCATCTGCTGATAGGGAGAAAGTCGAAAAACTGTTAGCCAGTTCCCTGACAGAGCTGTCATCAAAAAGTATGGCAGATTTGGAGAAAGAAGGAAAAATAAGCCGATCTCGCCTCGAACGGCTTATTCAAGTAAAAAAAGGAATAATTCGCGATATTGAGAATGCAAGAGAAGAAGTCAGAATCACCAAAAATAGAGAAAGAATAAATAGCAAAAAATTGCCATTCGTAATTGGGGATGCCGATATATTTATCGGATCTTCGTTAACGTCGGCTCTTCTCTTTGCATTTGGTGGGAACAATCAGAAAATATCGAAAGAAATAGAAAAGAGACTACCAAGTAAAGTAAAGAAAGAGCTGAAACTAATTGATAAGTCGTCTAAAGCTATCATGATTCCCTTGTTCTTATTTTCGTCACTGATTGATGGCCTCAGACGAGCAACAACGCCTAAACAGATCTCTGACTCCCGTAAGCGATTGGAAGGATTCGAAAAGGCGCTAGAAGAAGCGGATAATGAGGTGAGAGCAAAAAAAATTCGTGCAGAAGCAGTAAAAATTCTTCAAGAACCAGCTATCGACCCAGAATAATAGCAACAAAATCAATAGTTAACAATTCTTCTCTTTATTAATCGATAGGCACCTAATATTACAGCCGTAGATAAACAAATATATCCTGTTAAATAAAAATACTCCTGCAACGAAGCCAGATAATCAAAGTAGAATGAAAAGAAAATGCATAACAAAAAAATCGCACTTACGAACCCTACGACGGATAAAACAGAATCTATCTTATCTAATGTGGTCCATACAATAGAATGCTTATCTGTAAGATCGTATTTCATAGTAAAAATTCTCGAAAATTTAGCATTCTCTCTCAGTGCAGAATGGGTGTGTTTATAAGCCCAACCGCGCCCACACCCTCTTGCTTGCCTTATTGAGCCGGCTTACCGCCGCGGGAACGTCGATCGTTTGCACCCGACCGTCCTCGACAATCGTCTTGCCATCGACGATCACGCGGTCCACGTCTTCGCCGTTGGCGGTGAGGACGAGGAATTTGAAGGGGTCGTAGACCGGGGCGGCCTTTGGCGTGTCGATACGCACCAGCACGATATCGGCACGGCAGCCGGGGGCCAGGCGGCCGAGGTCGGGGCGGCCGAGCGCGTCTGCGCCCCCGGTGGTCGCCATGGCGAACACGTCTTTGGACGGTGCGGCGTCGGCGGCGTGTTCGACGATCTTGCAGACGACGGCCGCCATGCGCATGTCGTTGAACAGGTCGAAGGGGAACGTATCGGTGCCAAGGCTCTGGCGGATGCCGAGATCCTTGTACTTCTGGATCGAGTTGATGACGCCGCCGCGCCGTGCCTTGACCCAGGGCAGGTGACAAATTGTCGTTTGCGAGTCACGCAACGCCGCGACTTCATGCGACGCCATGCTGTTCATATCGCCGTCGCCGGACATGACCTGCCCATGACCGATAATGAAATCCGGGCCGAGCAGTCCGCATTCGTCGAGATATTCGACCGTGGTCCGGTCTTCCGTCACGCCGACGCGTCGGAACTCGTTCGGCGACTGGCCGGCATGGAGCTGAATAGGCAGTCGGTGTGCATCGGCAATGCGTCTGGTTTCCTTTAGAAGTTCCGCATCGCAGGTATCGACCTGCCCCGGCGCGAGCATGGTGCGCAACCGGTCGTCGTAGCGGCCGTTCCATTGCTGGCAGAAATCGACGCAGGCTTCGAACCGGGCGCGGCCCTTGTCGGGATAGTCCTCGTAGAAGACGGAGCCGTCCGGGCTCTGTCCGTAATGGCGGGTGCGATAGCGCGGGCCCGAATAGGCGCGCAGCCCCATGCGCCCGGCAACGTCCGCCACCCGCTCGGTGATGGCAATGTCACCGTTGCCGCCGACTTCGTAATCGTAACCGAGTTCGACGACGGTGGTTGAGCCCGTTCGGACAAGTTCCGCAAAAGCGCATTCCGCCGCCGCGACCTGTGCGTCGGGATCCGTGGCGTGGCGCACCTCCGGTAGGACCTTGTAGAGCGAGACGAGGTTGGTGGCGCTACCGGCGGGACCCTTGTCACCGATGTCCTCGAGATAGCCCTGCGTGAAGGGCGTGTCGGTCACATGCAAATGACTGTTGATCAGACCCGGCATGACGATACGGCCGGTCGCATCGATAACCTCCTCGGCGGTGTCGTCATAGGCAGCGCCAACAAATGTGATCTCGTTGCCGTCGAACACGACGACACCAGGATTGATCACTACGTGCTTCGTGCCGTCCCAGGCAATGACCGTGCCGTTGTGGATTTCGGTAACCATTGGATCATGTTTCCCGCGCTTGCTGGATGACGCGCCACACCCGTTCCGGTGTCGCGGGACCATCAAAGCCGTGCACGTCGAAAGGGGCAAGGGCGTCGCTGATCGCGTTGGCGATCGCAGGGAAGCCGGCGATGGCTCCCGCTTCGCCGCAGCCCTTCACACCCAAAGGGTTGGTGGTGCAGGGCGTGCCGTTGAAGGTGACGTCGAAGGCAGGCATGTCGTCGGCGCGCGGCATGGCGTAGTCCATGAAGGATCCGCTGACGAGCTGCCCGGAGGCATCGTCATAGACCGCGTGTTCGAGAAGCGCCTGCCCGATACCCTGGGCGATGGCGCCGTGGATCTGGCCGCTGGCGACCATCGGGTTGATGATTTTGCCGTAATCGTCGACGGCGCTGTAGCGGACGACGGTGGTCTTGCCGGTATCCGGGTCGATCTCGACTTCGGCGACATGGCAGCCATTGGGAAAAGTCATGAATTCGCGCTCGAACTCCTGCGGGGTGTCGAGACCCAAGCCACCATCTTCGGACCGGGCGCCGCTCTCCCGGGCGATGCGGGCGACGGTCAGGATATCGATTGCACGGTCGGTGCCGGCGACATGGAATGCGCCGTCGGCAAAGGCGATGTCGGCTTCTGCCGCTTCCAGCGCCTGTGCCGCAAAGGGTTTGCCCTTCTCGATGATCTTCTCGATGGCGAGAAACATTGCCGTGCCGCCCATATAGGTCGCGCGCGAACTGCCATGCCCGCCGCCTTTGGAGATCAGGCCCGTATCGCCATGCCGGTAGCGGATTTGTTCGAACGGAACGCCGAGCAAGTCGGAGATGATTTGCGGGAAGGTCGTCTCGTGGCCCTGGCCGATCGATTGCGTGCCGGTCGTGAGTGTCACCGTATCGTCATCGCCGAAGGTCAGTTCGACTTTCTCCTCCGGCGCGCCGCCGGTCGCCTTGATGTGGCAGGCGAAGCCGAGGCCGCGCAACAAGCCGCGCGCTTCCGTTTCCTGCCGGCGCTCGTCAAAACCCTTCGTCAGGGTCATCGCGGCATCGAGGGTTGCGGAGAACTGGCCGCTGTCCACTCTCGTGCCGGTGATGCTGGTAAAGGGGATGGCATCCGGCGCGATAAGGTTGCGCCTTCGCAGACCGGCGCGGTCGATATTCAACTCGCGTGCCGCGCGATCGATCAACCGCTCCATGATGTTGACCGACTCCGCGAAACCCGGCCCGCGCGTCACCCCGATAGGCACCGTGTTCGTTGCGACACCGCCGATGGTGAGGTGAACATGGGGTATCGAATAGACGGTTCCCGGCAGCGACGCGTATTGGTCGGTACAGACCCGCCCGGCGGACCCGACCAAATAGGCGCCAAGATTGGCCCAGCTGGATATACGAAGGCCTAGGAACCGGCCATCCGCATCCAGAGCCAATTCCGCTTCGGCTGTATGGTCGCGCGCCTGATGATCGGAGGTAAAACCGGCGCTACGGTCGTTGATCCATTTCACGGGACAGCCCGTCGCCCGCGCGGCCCACAACATCAACACGTGTTCGCCATAGGCGCTGTTCTTCAGGCCGAAGCCGCCGCCGACGTCGGGCGCGATGACACGGACTTGTTCTGAAGGAACGCCGAGCGTTTCGGCAATGCAGTCGCGCGCCATGTGAAGGCTCTGGCTCGAGACATGCAACGTATAGCCGCCGTCATTGGCATTGTGGTAGCCGACGCCACCGCGCGGTTCCATCGAATTGGTGACGACACGGTGATTGTGCAGGGAAACCTTTGTGACATGCGCGGCGGCGGCAAAGGCGCTTTCCGTCGCCATCGCGTCACCGACATTCCAACGCACGACGACATTGGCTTCGTCCGCAAGCGCGGCCTCTACCGTCGTAACGGCGGGTAAGGGATCATAATCGATCCCGATCAGCTCCGCCGCATCGCGTGCCTGTGCGTATGTTCGTGCCACGATCAGCACCACCGGTTGCCCCATATAGCGGACGTCGCCCGAAGCCAACGGCGGATGAGGCTGATAGTTGAACGGTTCGCCGTTACGGAAGTTCTCGCGGACATAGGGCTGCATCGGCGCAATGCCGGCAGCGGCCTGATCCGCACCGGTCAGAACAGCTAAAACGCCCGGCTGTTTCGCCGCCAAGGTTGTATCGATAGCGCTAAGCGCCGCGTGGGCATGCGGCGAGCGCAGTATGAACATATGAGTCAGGTCGTCGAACGGCAGGTCATCGACATACCGGCCGTGCCCGGTGAGGAAACGCATATCTTCGGTGCGTCTTGGCGTATCGCCGATCCTAATCCGTGTCATGCGCCTAAAAATCGGCCAGCGCAGCGGCTTCGTCGTCGTAGATGTCGAACACGGTCGTGAAACCAGAGATATCGAAGACTTCTTTGACGTTGCCGTTAATGCCGCAGATCCGCAGCGTACCATCCTCGCTGCGCAGCCGCTTTGCCGCCATCAGGAAGACGCGAAAGCCGATGCTGCTGATGTATTCGAGCTCTTTCAGGTCGACCAGGACTGCCTTGGCGCCATCGTCGATCAGCCCGATCAGGCGATCCTGCGCCTCCGGCGACGTATGCGTGTCGAGCTTGCCCAAAATGGCAAGCACCTGCACGTCGCCCACGGTTTTGACCGCCATCTGCATCGTTTTCGTCTCCTTGCCCCGATCATGCCGGGCGAGGGGGCGCCGTGCAACAGGGGTTTTGTTGGAAGGTCCAACGAGTTCCGACGAGGCGCGCATCGTTCGGGGCAACAATGATTACCGCTCCTAATCCTGAAGGATTTAAATGAAATGAAAAAGCAGGATATCAACAAAAAGATCGAATGGTCCGCGGCTGAGGTATTTCTCGGCCTTGGTGCTGAAAACGGCGGAGCCGTATTTGTGAGCCAAGACAGTAAACTGGTGCGGCTTGAGCCGGAAGGGCCAGCTTTCCGCGCTATTATGTTGGGCGTTGGCGGCGCGCGGAAGGCGCGGCGGGAGGCCGCCAAGGCGACGTCTTTCTAACATGTTTTAAGCGAATATTCTTTGCCTCAGTTGAGGTGGCTTCTTTTGATCCTTTGATCCGAGCGGCGGACCGGCTCCCCCTTCTTTGCCAAGGCGAAGGAGGGCCCCGGTTGCGCCGAAACGCATGCCCAAAGCCCCGAAATGTAGCGCCCCGCGCGGCCCCGTCAGGCTCCCCGTGCTCTGGCGCCGTTTCGGCTCCCTGAGGGCCTGTCTGTCATTCTTTTCACAACAGACAGGAGGTAGGCGGTAATGAGTACATCCGTCTCAACAAGCTTCGTGAAGCAGTACGCCAAGGACGTTCACGATGCATTTCAACGGCGCGGATCGTTGCGGTGCGTTTCGAACCGAACGTTGTCGGCGAAACGTTTACGTTTCAAAAGGCTGGCAAGGGCGTTGCCACGTCGAAGGCGCGGCACGGCCAGGTGACGCCGATGAATCAAAACCATTCCGTGGCAACCGCGAGTATGGACGACAAGTATGCCGGCGATTGGGTCGATAAGCTCGACGAGAGCAAGTTGACGATTAACGAGCGCCGGGTCATCGCCCAGGGCGGCGCGTTCGCGCTCGGCCGGGCCATCGATGCGCAAGTTATCGCAGTGATGGACGGCGTGTCTTCGGGGCAGGATGTCGGTGACGGGACCACGGTCCTGACGTGGGCCCTGTTGCTCGAAGCCGTGGAGAAACTCGACGACAACGATGTGCCGGACGACGGCCAGCGTTGGGCGGCATTATCGCCGCGCAGCTGGTCTTCGGCGCTGACCATCGAGGAGTTTGCATCGGGCGATTATGTCGGCGATGACCTGCCCTTCAAGGACCGGAACCGGGTCCGCGAATGGATGGGCGTTAAGTGGATGAAGCACACGGGCCTCACAAACAAGGGGATCGCGGACACATCCAATCTCGTCTGGCATATGTCAGCCGTTGGCTTTGCCATGGGTGTCGACATCACGGCCGATATCACCTGGCACGGCGACCGCGCAGCGCATTTCGTCAACCACTTCTACAGTGGTGGGGCCGCACGGATCGATGAAGAAGGCATCGTCAAGCTGCGTACCAGCGATGCTCTGGCCATCCCGACGACATAAGGAGGAATGAAACATGGCTTTTGATAAAAGCAATCTTACCCTCCTGTCGCAGGGTAACGGCTTCGGTCACTATCGTTACGACACTCTCGATCTCCACACAGCCGTCGATGCTTCTGGGTATATAGGCGCTGCGGCGGATCAGGCGGCGGTGGATATGCTCAAAGTCGGCGACACCATTCTTGTTGTTGTTTGGGCCACGACCGTACGAACAGGAACCGTCGCGTCATATGGCACTCATATCGTGGTCAGCAATGATGGGACAAACGTCGATCTAAGCGATGTTAACCAGGATGATGGTGCGGCAATCGCCGACACTGACTAAGTCGTCAGCTTCATAAGCGACACGGGCGGGGGCTTCGGCTCCCGCCTTTTCTTTGACAATCGAGGACAGGATATGAGCTTGCGATGCCAAGTCCATCGGCTGATGCCGCGTGCAGCGATCGAGCGGTTCCAGGAGTGGGTCTATCATACCAATCACCCAATTGAAGCGCTGATCGCCGACGACTACTTCGCCAGCGTGGCCGGCCGCCTGCTGAAAGGTGATGTGATCGAAGCGTATGCCGTCGGCGCGGTACGGGCACAGCACCTCAAGCTGCTGATATCCCGCTCGGACAAGAGGACCGTTGCCGTTGCGCCATTTGTACCGTCGTACGATATCGATGGCTTTCAGGTTGCGGCGGCACCTCTGCAGAAGCCTGTTGGGACACACGGTTCAAGCGATACGCGTTCGCGTTTGGAACTCAGGCATCTTCGCCATGGCAGTTATCGGATCGTGAAAGGAGACGGCGATGTCGTGGTTGGCGACATCAAGGGCCATGCGTTCGGCGTCGACCTGTTTGGCCGAATTCAAGAAGGCAAAATTTCAATCGAGGGCGCGCGCCGCGAAGTCGAGAAGGCCAATCTCAACGCGTTGGGGCATGCCGAATATCTGGGACAGCGGAGCGTCTAAATGACTTCGAACGTCGAAATTTGCAACGTTGCGCTGACGCGGATCGACCGCAAGCGTATTACGGATCTGCTGGACGGGTCGACTAGCGCCAATGATTGCAGCGTGGTTTTTGCGCCGACGCGTCAGGAATTGCTGCGCGGCCATGACTGGAATTTCGCGCGGGGACGCGAGAAGCTGGCACGCCTGACGGCGGCTCCGACCTATGAATTCGATCATGCCTACCAGCTCCCAACGGATTGGCTGGCGACGCGTAGGGTACACGATAATGAGGATGGTGCGGGTAGTCCGACTTACCGCTTGGAAGGCCAGACGATTCTCAGCAGCGCCGACGACATTTATCTTACCTATACGAAGGACCTAACGGACCCGGCGGCGATGCCGTCGGACTTCCGCAGCCTGTTCTCCTATCGCATTGCGGAACAACTGGCGAAGACATCCACGGTGCGCGAGGAAATGGGCCAGGACGTACAGCGATCGGATAAACGGGCCAAATCGGCGGATGCGATAGAAGACGATGCCGAGGACCTGCCACCGGGTGGTTGGGTGACGGGAAGGGGGCGTTAGATGCCGCGCGTCGAACCCCTGCAACCCGCCTTCAACGCGGGCGAGTTCGGGCCACGTATGATCGCGCGCGCCGACTTCGCGAAGTACCGCAACGCATCCCGGAAGTTCGAAAACCTGATTGCGTTGGCCCAGGGCGGCGCCATGCGGCGGCCCGGGACGCGCTTCGTCGTGCCGGTCAAGAATGAGAGCGCCAAGACGCGGCTGCTCCGTTTCGAATTCAATACAGTGCAGGCCTATATCATCGAAGCGGGCAACAACTACTTCCGGTTCTGCCGCAACCAAGGGCAGATCATCGTTCCCGACATCACGGCGTCGATTACGAATGGGACGTTCGATGCCGATATCACGGGTTGGACCAACAAGAGCGCCGGTGGCGGGTCTATCGCACATGACGGGGTGAATAACCGGTTATCACTGACATCGAATGGAAGCGTGGCGGGACATGCCGAGCAGGAGGTCAACAACGCCGCTGCCGTTGATCATGTTCTGAGCTTCCGCGTCTACGGAGCGGCAAGCGATACCGTCAAAGTGCGGGTCGGCACCACGACGGGCGGAAACGAGATCATCGACGATCAGGTGGTCGGCGTCGGGTTCCACGTAACAGCATTTACCGCGACGGCTGCCAATTTTTTCGTGCAGTTTCTCTACGACGAGAAGGCGAAAACGGTTGGCATCGACGACGTGGCGCTGCTCGACAATGGCGCGGTGGAACTGGTGACGCCGTACACCACAGATCAGTTGTTCGATGTCAGGCAGGCGCAGAGCGCCGATACGCTGTACCTCTGTCATTCCGATCACCCCGTATACAAACTACTGCGGCTGGGCCATGCCTCATGGTCGTTGGAAGAAGTGGAGTTTCAGGACGGGCCCTATTTTGAAGAAAACCTTCAAGATGCAAGAACGCTGACCGCAGCGGCGACGGGGGGTGCCGGTATCAATGTCACGGCATCGACAATCGAAGGCATAAACGACAACCGGGGTTTCCTGTCGACGGATATCGGGCGTCTGGTTCGGATTGGTGACGGCACCGATGTTGGTTATGGCATCATTGTTTCGGTGACGAGCGCGACCGTCGTGAAGGTCGATGTAAGGAACGGTTTTCCGAACACCACGCCGAACCATGAATGGCGTCTCGGCGCATGGTCGGCGACGACCGGATATCCCGCTGCCGTGAATTTCCACGAGCAACGCTTGTGCATGGCTAACACTACGACCGATCCGGATAAGTACTGGATGTCGCAATCCGGCGACTTCGAAAATTTCCGGATCGACTCCGATAAGTCAGGCCCCGGCGTCGAAGTCCAGGATGACGACGCGCTCGATTACCGGATCAGTTCCGACCAGGTAAACGCAATCCAATGGATGCGGTCCGGAACGCAATTCAGTATTGGGACAAGGGGCGGGGAGTGGATCGGGCGATCCGATGGGCCAATCCTGACGCCGACGGATGTGGACACCAAACAGCAAACGACGATTGGCTCGGCTTTTGTCGCTCCGGTTCAGGTCGATAACGTGGTGTTGTTCCTGCAAACAGGCCGCCGCCAGCTTCGTGAGTTTGCGTTCAATTTCGAAGCGGACGGATTTCGGTCTCCGGACATGACGATTCTGTCCGACCATATCTTCAAAAGCCGCGTTTGCGAGATGGCCTATGCACAAGCGCCGGACAGTCTGGTTGCATGCCTTCGGGAAGACGGGCGGCTCGCTATGCTCACATACAAACGGGAGCAGGACGTAATTGGCTGGGGCCGCTGGGTTATTGGCGGAACCTTCGACGGCGGTGTCGCAATTGTGGAATCCGTAGCGGCTATACCGGGCAACAATGGTGGCGGTCAGGTGCGGGATTCAAGCGAACGGGACGAAATCTGGCTTCAGGTCAAGCGAACGATCAATGGCGCGACGAAGCGTTATATCGAAGTTTTGGAGGAAGCGTTTGAAGGACCGGACCGTAACGACTTCCTGACCGAGGCAGCCTATGAAGCGGCGCTGCTGGAAGCGCAGAAGAATGCCTATTACTGCGATAGCTGCATCACGTATGACGGGGTGCCGGAGACCGTCATAAACGACCTGGATCACCTGGAAGGTGAAACGGTCAAAATTTTGGCGGACGGTGCCGTCCATGCGGACAAGACCGTTTCGGGAGGTTCGGTAACGCTCGACGCGGCGGCCTCTGTCGTACAGATCGGGCTCGGCTTCTTCCACGACATGGAACCGTTGAAGATGGATTTCGGGAACCCGGCTGGTTCTGCGATTGCAAAGGATAAGCGAATCCGCGAAGTCGCGTTTGTCCTGCACGAATGCGGTGCGCTGAAGGTCGGTGCGGGCCGGGATAGTATCAAGGCCGAGTCGCTGCGCGAAGTTGCGGATCCGATGGATACCGCAGTGCCTTTATTCACCGGTGAGTTTCAGGCGGAAATCGAAGGTGATTACGAAACCGACCCGCGCGTGATCCTGCGGGGCGATGATCCAACGCCGTTCACAGTGCTGGCAGTGGTGCCGGATGTGGCGGTGGCGGCGGGGTAGCGATGGAAATCGTACCCTATGAGCGCAGACATATCGGGAACTTTCGCCCAGGTCCAAATGACCGTGCCCCGACAGCCCACCTGTATTGCGAACAAGGCTGGGAAGGTAAAGCCGTATCGGTTATTGCGAACAAGGCTGGGAAGGTAAAGCCGTATCGGTGCGCGAGGACGGGCGGACGCTAGGGATCGTTGGCATCGCGGTATTACGGCATACCGCCCATGTCTGGGCTGTTCTAAGTGATGAACTCCGGCAACAGCCGCTCGCGCTTTGCCGCATAGCGAAAGCGTCCCTGCTGAATATTCGCAATTTGCCGGACGTGAATCAGGTGGAGATCACTATTGACCCGAATTTTGAGACGGCACGGCGCTGGGCGGAATGGCTGGGCTTCGTTGCCATAGATTCAAGGAGGATGTTGTATGGCGATAACGGCAGGTGCCAAAATTGCGATTATGGCAGTGAGCGCTGCAATTTCGGCTGCGGGGGCGATCAGTCAGGGCAAGGCAGCGAAATTTGAAGCTGCGCAACTGCAGCAACAGGCCGACCGCGACCGGCAGCTCGCGGCGCAACAGGCGAACGATCTACGCGATAACGAGGCCCGGCAGCAAGCGCGCTTACGCGCTCTTGTGGCAGGCAGCGGCACAACGTTGGAGGGGACACCGCTTGCGGTACTAGGCGATATTACCCAGGAAGGCGAGTTCCAGGCACAACGCACGGAAGCAAGTGGCGCAACGGCCGCCAACCGCGCAGAAGGGCAAGCCGCTCTCCGTCGCTTCGAAGGCCAAAACGCTCAGCGTGCCGGAACCCTGAGAGCCGGTTCCACGCTGCTGACGTCCGCATCACAGGCTTTTAGGGGATAGGCTTCTGGGTGATAAGCGGATCGGCAGCTGGCATGTCGCTTTGTGTCGCTCACTTACGAACCGCAACTTGATGGGTTGTCGATCAGATGGCCTAGCACTCACAGGTGTCGAGATTAAACAATTTTCCACTCCCTTCGCGCATGGCGAGAGGCGCGGGGATGCTTATTATAGTGAGGAAACGAAATGACAGTCAGCACATCGATCGCCAGCAAAACTTATGACGGTGACAATGTAACGGTGAACTTCCCGACGGAATTCGCCTTCTTCACAGCGGCAGACATAGAGGTCATCGAGCGTGTGGTGGCAACAGGTGTGGAGACGGCCAGAACGTTGACGACGGATTACACCGTGACAGGTGGTAGCGGGTCGACAGGTACCGTCGCCGCTGTCTCTGCACCACCAGATACCGTGACATGGACGATCCGGCGCGTCGTCGCGGAGGCGCAAGGCACGGCTCTACCGATCGCAGGGAGTCTGCCGTCCAGCGCGGTGGAACAAATGGTCGACCGCGCGGTGATGCTGGTTCAGCAGCACAGCGAAGAGCTGGGCCGCTCGCTCGCTTTCCCGAAGACCGACGCCGACACGCTTGATCCGACGATACCGAACTCCGTGGATCGGGCGAGTAAGTTCCTTGCCTTCGACAGTTCGGGGAATCCCATCGCGTCGTCCGGACCGACTGGGGATTCGTCGATCCCAGTTTCTAGCTTTATCGAGACGCTGCTGGATGACGCGAGCGATACGGTTGCCAGGGCGACTCTTGGTGTGGAAATCGGCGTCGATGTCGAGGCTGTTGACGCAGACATACTTAGGGCAGACACGGCAGATACGCTTGCCGCAGGGTTTGATGTCACACCAAATGACGCCGGCACGCAATCGAGCGGAACCCTGACCCCGGCCTTCGCCACTCGCAATGTCTACAACTATGTGAACGGCGGCGCGCACACGTTGGCGCCGCCTCCATCGGGCAGTGGCAGCATTGTCCTTCAGATGACGAACAACGCAAGCGCTGGCGCAGTAACGATCTCCGGCTTTACCACGGTGACCGGGGATAGCCTGACAACGACCGACGGCGACGACTTCCTTTTCTTTGTCACAAGGGTCGGCTCGTTTTCTCAGTTGCATGTGGTCGCGCTGCAATGAGTTTTCCCTTGATTGTGGTGCCGCCTTCTGATCGTGTCGGGATTTCGTTTAGAGAGATATCGGTAGATGAAACCAATTTATCCGCTTACACGTTTTCAAGCCAAGATTTAGGCCCAGCAGATGCGACGCGGCACATTGTTATTGGCGCGGCGTGGCGTCGTAATAGCATAAGTCCAACACTAACCGGCATTACTGTTGGCGGTGTTAGCTGCACCATCGCTGATGGCTCAAAGTTAGATGGCACTATTAGCGGCTGCGCTCTTGGTATAGTGGCTGTGCCTACAGGAACAACTGGTGATGTTGTTATAACACTAAGCAACACTTGTTCCGGGTGCGGTATTAGTGTGTGGGCGTTGACCAATTTAGACAGCGCTACCCCGGTCGGAACCAGCGAAGCTTCGTCCACCACGACAGATTTAGCATTACCAGCGCTTTCGACCGAGGCACAGGGTGTCGCCCTATTTGTCGCGGTCAGCGAGGACAACAATCTGACATTCACATGGGTTAACCCGACCAAGGATTTTCAAAGCGTTATTGAAAGCGGCGGGGGGACGACCTTTTCTGGGGCGAATATGCAGACAGACGGGACAAATGTCAGTGAAAATGTCCAGTCAACCGGATCGTCGGTTAAATATGCCGTCGCCGCTTCATGGAGATAGTTATGGAATACGCCAGCCCTGAAAATCCATCCCGCCGCTACGTGATTGGAAAGCCGGGAAGACAGCAAATGCCGAACGGCGATTGGGTCTTGACACCGCTTGATGTCGCCACCGCCAAAAAATTCGGGATGAAGCCAGTCGAGACTGAAGTCCCGCCACTTGGCGGGAATGAAAAGCTAGATGGTGAAACGGTCACAGTCGAAGCCGACCGCATCGTTGTAAGGCGCGAGAAGCGGCAGAGGACGGCTGACGAACAGGAGGCCGAAGTACGTGGGCAACGCGATTTATACGCCGAAATCGACGCGCTCACTGCGGAAGTGGCGGGGTTAAAGTTGAAACACGCATAGCCCACTGTTGACGAGTTAACCCAGATACGACAGCTTCCATGCTCAACTGTAATGGTGAGTCATGAAGCTTCCAGACATATCAAGCGGGTTTATGCGGCACGGGATCGGTGTCGATAATGAATGGATTACTGAGATACAAAGTCGCCTGACCGTCGGCAATAGAGAAGCATATCTCGCTCACGAATGCATCCATGAAAGGGTCGTTGATGGTACGAGGGCGGAGGGGCGAAGCCGGATATTCGATAGCCCGTGGCTAACGGCTGTCGTCCACAGTTGGAATGGCACGCATTTGCTCCACATTGGTCACGCCACGATAAAGGCATGGCCGTTTCGCCAGGGCACGCGACGGCAACGAAACTACCAATCTGACAAGGGGAGGCCTTATTCCGATATCTGGCATTCGGAAGTACACGCGCCTCCCGTAGACGTTCAGGCTCTAACGTTTGCCGAGGCGATGCGTGATATGCATGGCCCGGTTGGGATGCGGAATTTATATTTTCAGGCCCGGTTTACGAAGGATGGCGAGCCGTGGAGCATTACAGCACCTTGTCGGTATATCAATTATTCTGCCGGGCGGGATGAATACTATCAGGTAATTTCCGGTCTGGTATTGTACCGAAAGGATGATTTCAGGTTTGCGTATGTGTCTTTCTCGGTGACAGAAAGTGGGTGCCATTTGGAGATTTGCTACAACGCATTCACCAACGTCTTCCTTGGCCAGAACATTGGTTTGCGGGGCAAGCTAGGCAACGCCCTAACGAAGATTCCAGTCGTCGGGCGGTGGTTTGTCACGGAGGAATTCTGTGAAGTTGATGTGTTCGAGGATGCCAGCGTAGACCTATTTTACAGTGAGGCGTTGGCCGACAATAGCGCCGGTTAGAAATAGCAAAGCGCTCAATCCGTTTTGGTCGCGATGGCCTTATATCTGTACTCATCATCGAACGCTTCCAAGTATCCGGCGACGGTATAGCCGTGGCGTTCGAGCCAATGCGGTAAGCGTCCGGCCTGACCGCTCTGCCGTGCAGAAGAAGTGAGGTTTAGTGTCCACTTGTTTAGGTGGACACTAACGGGGATCAGGATGTGGCGAAGCGGGGCAAGCGTCGGCGCTGGAGTGCAGACGAGAATCGGATGATTTGCGCACAGACGCGGTTTGCGGGCGTTTCGGTTTCACAGGTTGCACGGCGCTACAATGTGAACGCCAATCAGGTTTTCAACTGGCTGAAAGATCCCCGGTTTGCGGGAAGTGACACGGTCGATGACGCCGCCTGTTTCCTGCCGGTTGAGATTGCGCGTCACGTCGAGCACGAAGCCGAGCGCCCTGTTGGTGACGAAGGCAAGATCGAGGTCACGCTTGCCGGAGGTCATCGCTTGAGCATTAGCGGCCCTTACGATCCCGAAGCGCTCGTACGTCTGCTCCGGTGCTTGTCGGGATGATCCCGGTTCCCACGAACACGAAGGTTTGGCTTGCGGCCGGCGTGACGGACATGCGTAAGGGGTTCAATGGGCTGTCAGCGCAAACAGAGAAGGTTCTAAAGGCGGCGCCGTATTGCGGTCATCTGTTCGTCTTCCGGGGTCGCCGTGGCGATCTGATCAAGGTGATCTGGTGGGACGGGCAAGGGGCATGTCTGTTCTCGAAGCGTCTGGAGAAGGGACGGTTTGTCTGGCCGTCTGCGAAAGCGGGCAAGGTTGCGCTGACCCCGGTTCAATTGGCGATGCTGCTGGAAGGGATTGATTGGCGCATACCACAACGAACGTGGCGTCCCCTGACGGCTGGGTAAAGTCGTTTCACAGCAAAGGGTTGTCAATTTCCGGGGATTCCCATGCGGGGTGGCGGCTGATAGATTGCCGGCATGCTCGACGACGCTGAGAACCTCCCGAATGAACCTGCCGCATTAAAAGGTCTGGTGGCATCGCTGGCGTCGGAAGTGAAGTCACAGGCGGTGTTGATCGAGAAGCTCCAACACCAATTGGCCGGGATGCGCCAGCATCGCTTCGGGTCGCGCTCGGAGGCTCTGGATCAACTGGCGTTGACGCTGGAAGACGAAGAGATTGCGGCGTCCGCGCAGGAGCCCGCGTCAGACGATGCAAATGCAGATCAATCTGCAGCGCCAAAAGACAAGCCCAAACGTAAACCGCTGCCCGGTCATCTCCCACGCAACGAGACAACACTGTCGCCGGGCGATGCCTGTGGGGAATGCGGCGGTGCGCTCAAAACGCTTGGCGACGATGTCACCGAGGAACTGGAATATGTCCCCGGACGTTTTGTCGTGAACCGGATTGTTCGCCCGCGCATGGCCTGCACCTGCTGTGAGACGTTCCATCAGGCAGCCCTGCCGTCGCGGCCGATTGAGCACGGGCGGCCCGGTCCTGGCCTACTGGCCCATGTGCTGGTCAACAAGTACGCCGATCATTCGCCTTTGTACCGGCAAAGTCAGATATTCCAGCGCGAGGGGATCGATCTGGACCGCTCCACCCTGGCCGATTGGGTTGGCAAATCCACGGCTCTGTTGGAACCTTTGGCGGACGCCGTCGCGCGCCATGTTTTAAAGGGACAGGCCCTCTTCGCCGATGATACGCCGGTAAAAATGCTGACCCCAGGCTCCGGTAAAACCAGGACCGCGCGGCTTTGGGCCTATGTCCGCGATGAACGACCCTGGGCCGGAGAGGCGCATCCTGCCGCATGGTATCAGTTCTCGTCCGACAGGAAGGGCGTTCGCCCGCGCGAACATCTAGCGGACTTCACGGGCTTCATGCATGCCGATGGCTATGCGGGGTTCAATGACCTGTACCGCACGGGCAAGGTGACGGAAGTGGCCTGCATGGCCCATATCCGACGCAAGTTCGTCGATATCCACAAAGCTCAGGGATCGGCGATTGCCGAGGAAGCCATAAAACGTATCGCCACACTCTATGGCGTCGAGAAGGAGGTTCGGGGCCAATCGCCGGATCAACGGGTGAAGATCAGGCAGCGCCAATCAAAACCAATCTTCGACGACCTGGAATCATGGCTGCATGCCCAATTGACCCGGATATCCGGCAAATCACCCTTAGCCGGTGCTATTCGCTACGCCCTGACCCGCATGAAGAAGCTGCGACCATATCTAGATCACGGCTTTCTTGAACTCGACAACAATACCGCAGAGCGATCCATGCGGCCCATCGCCCTGGGGCGGAAGAATTATCTCTTCATGGGGTCCGAGGCCGGCGGCAAATCAGCCGCCATCGCCTATACGCTGATCGAGACAGCAAAACTCAATGGCGTCGATCCGCAGGCCTGGCTAACCGACACGCTAGCCTGTATCGCCGACCATAAAATCAATCGGATCGACGAACTGCTCCCCTGGCGTTACGCTCAAACCTGAGCGTAACAGTCCAACGTCATCATAGGCAGGGCTGCTTTACCGGACGCTCACCGTGAAAGAGATAATTTTTTTTATAAAGACATAATTAAAATCGATAATGATATGTTTGGATTTATCTATGATCGCAATCGACGAAATCCCCCGGCGGCGTCACTGAAGGCATTGGCCGCGTCCGGACGGCAATCCGCCGTGCCGGTCATCGACATCGGTGCATTGTCGCTAACTTTTCAAACAACGGACGGGCCGGTTCATGCGTTGTCCGATATCGACCTGAGCGTGATGCCCGGCGATTTCGTTCCGTGCATCGGACCGTTCGGTTGCGGCAAGACCACACTGATGCGAGTGATCGCCGACAATTTTAATGCCGGAACCTTCTACGATAGATCTCTGCACTGCATCGGGACCGTATCCATCTTGAGACGATGACGGTATGGAACCAGATAAATTGTAACGGTTTACACCTTGATCCAAGCATCCACTCACAGATACTGCGGTCAGTAATGATATGCTGAGAATCCTGGCTCTGGTCTGGATCAGGACAACACCGCGCAATTTCTGCGAATATTTAACAGTAGGCTCGATTTTGCGGAGAAAGCGAAACGGCCTCTGAAGCCGACTACCGTTTCGGCTGCCCTACCTGTCCTCGACTTGGCTTCTTCTCAGGCAGTCAGCCATGTGGGCATGGGCAGATCAACGGTGCCGCCGTATGGGCCCAGGATCCAGGGATGCCGGCGAAGCCTCAATTGTATCGGCAGGTGGAATTGGGACTGGCGCATACTATTTGCGTCCGGCCGGCAGCATCTTTGTCACATCAAAGAGATAATACCGCACTCCACCACGTCGCGTATCGTCAGCTTTCAGCAAGTCTTCCCGCTCTATGTCCAGGTGTGTTTTGATCAGCAGTTGAGTCCCGGCCTCCTGTGTTAACAGAGGCATCAGAAGATCACGAATATCATCCAATGCGTAGTTGAGTTGCAGGCTCAAATAGTGCATGCGGTCATGAGATTTCCCAGGGAAGTAAACGAAGGCTCCACTTGTTAAAGCTTTCGAAGGTTCGTCGGTTAGATTGCTTCGTTCAAACTCGCAAAACTCAATATCGACGCAACTGCCGTGGCAGGGGTCGCTTTCCCAATCGCAAACGATGTGGCCGCTACAAGAAATTTCCCCAATGTAACCGCTTACCAAGTCGGCATTGTAGCGGATTTCTGAAAACAAGATCGAAACGCTGGTTCCGGCGCCCTGGTCTCGGGTCCGCCGCCAAATCGGTAGCACTCGCCCACGCAAAGCGTCGTTATGGCTCGCGTTGAAGATTTCGAAGCTTTGGACCATGTAGGTTCGATCTTGTGGGACATACAGTTTATGTAAGGCTTGAGATGTGGAGGTGGCGGAAGTCGGTGCTCCCAGCAGTGCTAGATTCGCTGCCAAAAGCCGATAGCCAAAGTAGGCGTCTACCACTTGACTCCGGATAGATTCAAGCGTTTCGACGTTGACCGAAAGCTTCACACGAATGGGTTCTTCTTCTACCAACTCGCCAGCGATATCGAAGCGCCGAGGCTCAACGCTGGCCTTTATTTCGGCGGTACCGCAAACATTTCTTCGCTGACCCACACCGTTCGATAGGACGATTTCAAGCCTCACGGGCTTGCCATGAAAGTGAGACGCTAAGGGATCTCGTCCCAAGCCAACGCAGTTTGGACAGTCAACTTGACCGATCAAGGTCAGCTTTTGCCTTAATCCTTGTCGACCGTCATAGCATGTCGTGATGCCAGGATATCCGAAGAGCATCACACGAAGGTCGCAGGTGATTGCCTTCGATTTTTTGCTAAACATGTCACGCATTCCGCATGTGCCAATCATACATTAGAATAATTCTAATGTGCAATTGGGAGCATGTGACGAAACCGTCAAGTTGAATGCAGCGGCAGCGCATTCCAGTAACGCAAATGTGATTTCTTTTTCGGATGCTTTGTCATTGGCCAAATTTGCGCCCGAGCTGTGTTGACCAGTGAACGAAAAGCAGAAAACTGTCCCACGACAGACGTCGTCTTGACCCTCAAGTGATGGTTGATGCTGACTAGCATTACAAGGCCTGCCGATCCTTCCCCAACGGATTGGTCCAAGTCCTATCATCAAGAAAGGGTGGACCGAAGATGGCAATTAAGCGTAGCAAGTCCGAAGAGATTCTTCCAAAATTGCGCTAGGTGGAGGCGCTGGTTGGCCGGGGAATGAACCGCCTTGGTGCGATCGGCGAGGTCGCTATCACGGAGCAGATCTACTATCGCTGGAGGAAGAAGTATGGCGACATGGGAACCGACCAACTCAAGGAGCTGAGGCGCCTTCAGAAGGAGAATGAGCGCCTTCGCAAGGCCGTCTCGGACTTGACTTTGGGCAAATTGATCTTGGCTGAGGCAGCAAGGGGAAACTTCTAAGCCCTTCGCGCCGTCGCGTGTGCATCGACCTGGTCCGAGAGAAGCTCGGTGTCTCAGAACGTAGAGCTTGTCGCGTGCTTGGCCAGCATCGATCGACCCAGCGTCACATCCCCCAGGGGCGAGGAGACGAAGAGCGGCTTGTTGCTGACATGATCGAACTGGCGAGACAATACGGACGCTACGGGTATTGCCGGATCGCAGTTCTGCTTAGAGATGCCGGGTGGGATGTCAACGATATTCACTCAAGGAGGCTCAAATCGTCATCAAGCAATGGCGAAAGCACTACAGCACCAAGCGACTGCGTTTGGCTCTTGGATACCGCCCATCAGCCCCGGAAACAATCCGGCCCATGGATCATAGGCCAGTCATGCACGAACGTTCAAACCGGACCACTCAAGCGGGGCTAATCATTGTCACGCGCCATTCTGTTCGTCCCAAATGCTCTTGGGGCCATTTCATCCAATATCGCGCCATATCTGATGCAATGGGCTTTGAAGAACCGGTTCGAGGTCTGCCCCGACGAAGGTCGCACAGGGGAGATAGCATATACCAGAACTGCGATACGCAGGGAGTCAGTTTGGGCTATGGACCGCCGGTCAAGGAGCGGAGCAACGGCATCGCACGGTCGATGCCGCCGGGGCTGCTGCGCTCTACCTTTGCGCCGGACCAAGAAGGACCGGGAAGCAGCCTCGATCCGAGGGCGTCGGTTTCGGCCACCTGCCACCCTGCCATCGCTATATCGGTACACTCAACGAATGTCAGTCTCGGTCAAGGTGAGCCGGAGATCTGAACTTACTATAGCCGAGTGGGATTAAGTCTCAATTTGAGATTTGCAACAAACTTGCAACAGAAAGTCGGAAACTACATGAAAAATAGAGCATCTAGGCCAAACTTCGCACTTCCAGAATCGTAGAAACATTGGTTCTATGCGCAATACCCGTACGATGACATCGTAGGGCGCACTGGTTCAACGCAGCGGTTTTTCGGATAGATTTTCTTAATTCTGCGGCGTGAGTGCTGTTTTCAGCAACCACTCATGCATTTGTTCTAAAGACGGTCCCTTGCCGTATTTGGGCCGCAGTGTCTTGTGTCCCATAAGATCGGCCTGAATACGTTCGGGGGCTTCGACTTCAATAAGCCGGTCTTGAAAGCTATGCCGTAATCCGTACAGCGTGCATCCATCGGGCAGCAGGCTGTTGTCACGCAGGAACTTGTTGATGGTGGACGATGCGCTTGCGTTCTTTCCTGCGTAGCGCGGAAATCCCTTCGAGTTATCTAGCAAGGTCTTTAGTGCGACGCCGACAAGCGGGATGACCCTATGAGAATGTCGTGTCTTCAAGGAACGCAGTGAATTCGCGCGAATGACGATATGAGGTGTTGTGTGATCAAGAAGGATATCGTTGGGCTCTAAGCCTGCGACCTCGTTGATCCGGGCACCCGTGTCAGCCATGGCGAGGATAATTCCTCGTGCCTCGGAATTCAGTCTCGCGAGAGCTGCCTCTCGCAACATTACTGTTTCGAGATGTTCACGCGAGATTGGCAGGCGTCGAACTTTTTCATCGCCAGTAATGTTCAATCCTGAAAATGGGTTTTCGAGATTCAGGCGATGTGCATCGCTTACCGTCCGGAATATCTTCCGCAGATGCATGAGCTCCTTATTTGCCGCGTTGGATGTTTTGACGTCTTTGCCGATCCGGTCGTTCACCCACCAATCCCGGAACGCCAACGCATTGTTGCGTGTGATGTCCGCCAAGCCTTTATCGTCCACAACATCGATGAAATTTCGGACAGCCAATTCCAGCGGATTACGCCAACGTCTCTGCTGGCTCTCGTTCTTGCCTCGAAGGTCATTTCTGGAAAGTGCGATGAAACGATCCAGCGCACCAGACAAAGTAAACACGGGCTCGGTGACCGCGCCCATGATCGCATCCACTTCTGTATCGCTGCGATCCACGACTTTCTTTTCTACGGCAGCGAGGCGCTCAATGAGTTCGTCGACCGTTGCATTCTCGACGAGGTCAGTCATTGGCCGATAGGTAAAGCCGCGCCGCCTTGCGAGAGCGCTCGCTCGATCGTAAGCAATGCGGGCACGCTCTGTACCGTTGCCATTTCTTATGTCAGCGATAAACGTCTCGATTTGACGATGGGTAGCATCGTAGCTCGACTTGGCGTCGGACGTGCGCTCATCCCTGACCTTCAACGACCGTCTGAACTGCCGTTCGCGGATCAGCTTTCCGACATCCGTCGGCACGCGTCGAAGGTAGTAGAGGGTCCCGTTTTTGTGGCGGTAGAGGTAGGGCCAGCGGGTCAGTTTTTCCATGAATTGTTTGACAGTTTGTTTAAAAAAATGTTTGCAAAATGTCAGTAGGAATCCTTTATTAGAACCTTATGTTGTTCTAACTATGTGTAAAATATATATTTTAAATTTAACATTGTCTAGGAAATTGGCTGGGGATGGAGGATTCGAACCTCCAATACTTGATTCAGAGTCAAGCGTGATACCATTTCACCAATCCCCACCAGCGCCTGTGTCCTGATCGTAAAATTCAGCTTGCTGAAATTTGCGTGAGTCAGCACACCGGATATGCTCCGCGTGGCGGAAAGCGCCGCTTGTTATCATACCGGATCGGGTTTGTGTAGCGTTTCCGCCGCCTAATTTGCCGTCCTTACATAGGCCGAATGAGGGGTTTGGCCTGTCGCGTTGAATCGGATATGTTGCATTTAAGTAAAAAACGGCGGACCGCCCCTCTCGGGGGAGGGCCGTACGACAAGATAATGAACTGGGGCGAGGAGACGATGGTGGCGTATGTCAAACCACGCTGGCGTCGTGATGTGGAGCGGAAGCCTGAGGGAGGCCGAGGCCGTCACGCGCTTACCTTCGCCGCAATTGACCTGGGTACGAACAACTGCCGTCTGCTCGTCGCCCGGCCATCCGAAGATGGATTCCGCGTCATCGACGCATTTTCCCGTATCGTCCGGCTGGGCGAGGGGGTGAGCGAGACGGGTGCGTTGACCGCTGCGGCCATGGACCGCACGATCGATGCGTTGCGTGTCTGCGCGGCGAAGATGCGCCGCCGGCGCGTCGATCGAGCGCGGCTGGTGGCGACCGACGCCTGCCGCCGCGCCATCAACGGCACCGAATTCCTGGATCGCGTTGCGGCTGAAACGGGGCTGCATCTGGAGGTGATTTCGACCGAGGAGGAAGCGCGGCTGGCGCTGCGCGGATGCGCGCCGCTGTTCGCGTCCGACAAACGCCGCGCGCTGGTCTTCGACATCGGCGGCGGCAGCACCGAGGTCATGGTGCTCGATACCGATTCCGACTGCGGGGCGTCAAAGGGCAAATCGTCCGATGGAAGCTGCTGGATCTCATTGCCTTTCGGCGTGGTCAGTCTGAGCGAACGGTATGGCCGCGACGTGATGTCCCGGGAAAGCTATGCGGCGATGATGGAAGATGTGGACAAGCGTCTCGCGCCGTTTTGCGCGCGCAATGGCATCGCCGGCTCGGCGCGCGACGGCGAATTGCAGATGCTGGGCGCGTCGGGGACGGTAACGACCCTGACTGGCGTTCATCTCGATCTGCCGCGCTATGACCGTTCCCAGGTCGACGGCGCCTATCTTGGCTTCAACTCCATCAGCAAGATCAGCGACCGGCTGCGCACCATGTGCTGCGAAGAACGGGCCTCGCACCCCTGTATCGGCTCGGATCGCGCGGATCTGGTGGTCGCCGGGTGCGCCATCCTGGAAGCCATGTGCCGGCGCTGGCCTGTTGGGCAGCTCCGCGTCGCGGACCGGGGATTGCGGGAAGGCATCCTGCTCGACTTGATGGTGGCCGCGGCGCAGGGAGCGCAGCGCCGTGCCCAAGCGTAAGCCGCCCGGCGGCGGCGACGTATCGGTTGGGCGCGACAAAACCGTAAAACTGAAACGCGGCCGCGGCCGCAAGGTGTCGTCCCGGCGCTGGCTCGAACGGCAGCTCAACGACCCCTATGTCGCGGAGGCAAAACGGCGCGGCTATCGCAGCCGTGCGGCGTTCAAACTGCTTGAGCTCGATGAGAAGTACGGCTTTCTCGCCAAGGGCCAGCGTGTGGTCGATCTCGGTGCCGCGCCGGGCGGATGGACCCAGGTCGCGCTCGATGCCGTGGGGCCGAAGGGGACGGTGGTCGCCATCGACATCACGCCGATCGAGCCGATCGGCGACGCGGTTATATTGACCGGCGACGTGCGGGATGCGGAAACCGAGGATCATCTGTTTCATGCGCTGGGCGGACGGGCCGATATCGTTCTCTCGGATATGGCGGCATCGTCGACGGGTCATGCACCAACCGACCATTTACGGATTGTCGCGCTTATCGAAACCGCGCTGGATTTCGCGGAAGCGGTACTGGCGCCGAAGGGTGTTTTTGTCGCGAAAGTCCTTCAGGGCGGAACCGAACGCGATCTGTTGGCCCGGTTGCGGCAACTCTTTGCGAAGGTCAATCACGCCAAGCCCGCATCGAGCCGTAAGGAGTCGGCGGAGATGTATGTGATTGCGACTGGGTACCGTGGAGACCCGGATTCGCGTCCCGAGTGACAAAAAATAGCTGATTTTCTTCATTCGAAAACAGTCGGCGTGCCAAATAGCCCGAATTTTAGCCTTTAGCGCCATCACCGGTGCATTTCAGTCGTAAAATTGCCATATTTAACTTGGCATGCTGCATGTGAGTTGTATGATCGCGCAAATTCACTGGGAGAGACGGCATGCGGATACGCGAGGCACTGACATTTGACGATGTCCTTCTGGAGCCGGCGAGGTCCGCGGTTCTCCCTGCCGAAACCGATACGAGCACCTATCTGACCAATAAGGTCAGGCTTGGCATTCCGCTCGTCTCCTCGGCCATGGACACGGTGACGGAAGGCCGGCTCGCGATTGCCATGGCGCAGGCGGGCGGCCTCGGCGTGATCCATAAGAATCTCAAAATCGAAGAGCAGGCAGTTGAGGTCCGCAAGGTCAAGCGCTTCGAGTCCGGGATGGTCGTTGATCCGATCACCATCACGCCCGAGAAGACGCTATCCGACGCCTTGCATCTCATGGACCAGAACAGCATCTCCGGCATTCCCGTCGTGGCGAAGCGAAGCGGCAAGCTCGTCGGAATCCTGACCAACCGCGACGTGCGTTTCGCGAACGACCCGGGGCAAGCAATCCGCGAGCTTATGACGCGGCGCGGCCTCATCACGGTTCGCGAGGGCGTCGGTCACGACGAGGCGAAACGTTTGCTGCACGAGAACCGCATCGAAAAGCTGCTCGTCGTCGATGACGAGCGCCATTGCGTCGGTTTGATAACGGTCAAGGATATCGAAAAAGCGCTGCGGTTCCCGAATGCGTGCAAGGATGAGAATGGCAGTCTGCGCGTGGCGGGCGCCGTCGGGGTTGGCGAAGACGGGCTGGAACGCGCTAGTGCGCTGCTCGACGCGGGCTGCGATATCATCGTGATCGATACGGCGCACGGTCATTCCGCCGGTGTGTTGAAAGCGGTCGACAATGTGAAGAAACTCAGCAACTACGCCCAGGTCATTGCCGGGAATATTGCGACGGCGGACGGGGCGAAGGCGCTCATCGACGCTGGCGCGGATGCGGTCAAGGTCGGTATCGGACCGGGCTCGATCTGCACGACACGGATCGTCGCCGGTGTCGGCGTGCCGCAACTCACCGCGGTGATGGATGCGGTCGAGGTCGGGCAAAAGCATGACATCCCGATCATCGCGGATGGGGGTATCAAGTATTCCGGCGACTTAGCGAAGGCCATCGCCGCCGGCGCGAGCGGCGCCATGATCGGATCCCTGTTCGCCGGCACGGACGAAGCGCCGGGCGAAGTCCATCTTTATCAGGGACGCTCCTACAAATCCTATCGCGGCATGGGCTCGGTCGGCGCGATGGCGCGCGGGTCGGCGGATCGCTACTTCCAGCAGGAAGTAACCGATTCCCTCAAGCTCGTCCCGGAAGGGATCGAAGGCCAGGTGCCTTACAAGGGCCCGGTCGGTAACGTCGTTCATCAGCTTGTCGGCGGCCTTCGCGCGGCGATGGGCTACACCGGCAACGCGACGCTGCCGGAGATGCAGAAAAACGCCAACTTCCTGCGTGTAACGGATTCCGGTCTTCGCGAAGGCCATGTCCATGACGTTACCGTTACGCGGGAGGCACCCAACTACCGCGCTTCGACGTGAGCGATATGCGAATCAGGGTCGCGCGCGCCGGTGACGTGGCGGCGATCGCATCGGTTTATGTTGAAACCTGGCGCAGCGCCTATGCAGGGCTGGTGCCCGACACCGTGCTGGCGAAAATGTCGGAGGACCGGCAGCGCCGCCATTGGACCGCGCAGGTCGCGGGCGGCGATACGGTGATGGTCGCCGAACATCCCAATCATGGCGTCGTTGGGATGGGCAGTTGCGGGCTTTGCCGGGACTGGCGCTTTGCCGGTGCGGGAGAAATCTACACGCTTTACGTTTTGCCGGATTGGCAGGAACAAGGGCACGGCCGTGACCTGCTGACCGCGATGCTTCGTGCGATGCGGACTGCAGGCTTCGAGGCAGCCGTTCTGTGGGTGCTGGCGGGCAATCCGTCGCGGTTCTTTTACGAGGCCATGGGTGGCAAGCGGGTGGCGGAACGGAACGAGCGCCTCTGGGGCACGACGCTGCCGGAGCTTGCTTACGAATGGCGGCCGTTGCCGCGGCCGATATTGCTGGGCCGGTCGTCGGAGGGAAATGGTTCAGTGCGACGAGATAACAATTCATGAGCGACCGCGTCCTTATTATCGATTTCGGCAGCCAGGTAACGCAATTGATCGCACGGCGCGTGCGGGAAAACGGCGTTTATTGCGAAATTCACCCGTTCAACAAGGTGGACGCCGACAGCCTCGCCGCCTTCGGGCCCAAGGCGATCATCCTGTCCGGCGGTCCCTCGAGTGTGACGGAAATGGAATCGCCGCGCACCCCCGACGCCGTGTTCGATATGGACGTGCCGGTTCTGGGTATCTGCTACGGCGAGCAGACGATGTGTGCGCAACTCGGCGGCGCCGTCGAGAATTCGGACCACCGCGAATTCGGCCGCGCCTTCGTCGAGATCGTAAAGGATTGCGACCTGTTCCATGGATTGTGGGAGGTTGGCTCGCACGAACAGGTCTGGATGAGCCATGGCGACCGGATCACCGGCTTGCCCGAAGGTTTCGAGACTGTGGCGGTCAGCGACGGTGCGCCATACGCGGCGATCGCCAACGATGCGCGGCGCTATTACGGTGTGCAGTTTCACCCCGAAGTCCACCACACGCCGCAGGGCGGCCAGTTGCTGCGCAACTTTACGCACGGCGTTGCAGGATGCCGCGGCGACTGGACGATGGCCGCGTTCCGACAACAGGAGATCGAGAAGATCCGAGTGCAGGTCGGGGATGGGCGCGTGATCTGCGGGTTGTCCGGCGGTGTCGATTCATCCGTGGCGGCAGTGCTGATCCATGAGGCGATTGGCGATCAACTGACCTGCATCTTTGTCGATCACGGGCTGTTGCGGATGGGCGAGGCGGACGAAGTCGTGTCGATCTTTCGCGATCACTACAATATCCCGCTGGTACACAAGGAAGTCTCCGACCTGTTCGTCGATGCGCTGGACGGCGTCACCGATCCGGAAGAAAAGCGCAAAACCATCGGCCGCCTGTTCATCGAGGTGTTCGAGGCGGAAGCCAAGAAGGCGGGCGGCGCCAAGTTCCTGGCGCAAGGCACGCTCTATCCCGATGTCATCGAATCCGTGTCGTTCATCGGCGGCCCCAGCGTGACGATCAAATCGCACCACAATGTGGGCGGCCTGCCGGAGCGCATGGATCTGGCGCTGGTCGAGCCGCTGCGCGAACTCTTCAAGGACGAGGTGCGTGAGCTCGGCCGCGAGCTCGGCCTGCCGGAGAGTCTGGTTGGTCGGCACCCTTTTCCGGGACCCGGGCTGGCGATCCGCATGCCGGGCGCGATCACTCGCGACAAGCTCGACCTGCTGCGCCGAGCCGATGCCGTCTATCTCGACGAAATCCGCAACGCCGGCCTGTACGACGCAATCTGGCAAGCCTTCGCCGTGCTCCTGCCTGTCCGAACTGTTGGCGTTATGGGCGACGACCGCACCTACGACTATGTTTGCGCGTTGCGGGCTGTTACGTCGACCGACGGAATGACCGCGGATTCCTATCCCTTCGACCACGCCTTCCTATCCGGCGTCGCAACCCGCATGATCAACGAAGTGCCCGGCATCAACCGCGTCGTCTACGACGTCACCTCGAAACCGCCTGGCACCATCGAGTGGGAGTAGGGTCTAAGGGTTAAGATACTGCCGCTTGAATTGATGAAACGAGCAGTTGAAAAATGAAAATTGGCATCCTACAGGCAGGCCATGTTCCTGATGCTCTGATTGAGGAAACCGGTGACTATGACCGCTTGTTCACGGAATTTTTGGATGGGCATGGGTTTGTCTTCGACTGCTATCGCGTGGTCGATATGCAGTTTCCGACCGATGCCGACGCCGCAGATGGGTAAGCGTCCGGCCTGACCGCTCTGCCGTGCAGAAGAAGTGAGGTTTAGTGTCCACTTGTTTAGGTGGACACTAACGGGGATCAGGATGTGGCGAAGCGGGGCAAGCGTCGGCGCTGGAGTGCAGACGAGAAGCGGATGATTTGCGCACAGACGCGGTTTGCGGGCGTTTCGGTTTCACAGGTTGCACGGCGCTACAATGTGAACGCCAATCAGGTTTTCAACTGGCTGAAAGATCCCCGGTTTGCGGGAAGTGACACGGTCGATGACGCCGCCTGTTTCCTGCCGGTTGAGATTGCGCGTCACGTCGAGCACGAAGCCGAGCGCCCTGTTGGTGACGAAGGCAAGATCGAGGTCACGCTTGCCGGAGGTCATCGCTTGAGCATTAGCGGCCCTTACGATCCCGAAGCGCTCGTACGTCTGCTCCGGTGCTTGTCGGGATGATCCCGGTTCCCACGAACACGAAGGTTTGGCTTGCGGCCGGCGTGACGGACATGCGTAAGGGGTTCAATGGGCTGTCAGCGCAAACAGAGAAGGTTCTAAAGGCGGCGCCGTATTGCGGTCATCTGTTCGTCTTCCGGGGTCGCCGTGGCGATCTGATCAAGGTGATCTGGTGGGACGGGCAAGGGGCATGTCTGTTCTCGAAGCGTCTGGAGAAGGGACGGTTTGTCTGGCCGTCTGCGAAAGCGGGCAAGGTTGCGCTGACCCCGGCTCAATTGGCGATGCTGCTGGAAGGGATTGATTGGCGCATACCACAACGAACGTGGCGTCCCCTGACGGCTGGGTAAAGTCGTTTCACAGCAAAGGGTTGTCAATTTCCGGGGATTCCCATGCGGGGTGGCGGCTGATAGATTGCCGGCATGCTCGACGACGCTGAGAACCTGCCGCATTAAAAGGTCTGGTGGCATCGCTGGCGTCGGAAGTGAAGTCACAGGCGGTGTTGATCGAGAAGCTCCAACACCAATTGGCCGGGATGCGCCAGCATCGCTTCGGGTCGCGCTCGGAGGCTCTGGATCAACTGGCGTTGACGCTGGAAGACGAAGAGATTGCGGCGTCCGCGCAGGAGCCCGCGTCAGACGATGCAAATGCAGATCAATCTGCAGCGCCAAAAGACAAGCCCAAACGTAAACCGCTGCCCGGTCATCTCCCACGCAACGAGACAACACTGTCGCCGGGCGATGCCTGTGGGGAATGCGGCGGTGCGCTCAAAACGCTTGGCGACGATGTCACCGAGGAACTGGAATATGTCCCCGGACGTTTTGTCGTGAACCGGATTGTTCGCCCGCGCATGGCCTGCACCTGCTGTGAGACGTTCCATCAGGCAGCCCTGCCGTCGCGGCCGATTGAGCACGGGCGGCCCGGTCCTGGCCTACTGGCCCATGTGCTGGTCAACAAGTACGCCGATCATTCGCCTTTGTACCGGCAAAGTCAGATATTCCAGCGCGAGGGGATCGATCTGGACCGCTCCACCCTGGCCGATTGGGTTGGCAAATCCACGGCTCTGTTGGAACCTTTGGCGGACGCCGTCGCGCGCCATGTTTTAAAGGGACAGGCCCTCTTCGCCGATGATACGCCGGTAAAAATGCTGACCCCAGGCTCCGGTAAAACCAGGACCGCGCGGCTTTGGGCCTATGTCCGCGATGAACGACCCTGGGCCGGAGAGGCGCATCCTGCCGCATGGTATCAGTTCTCGTCCGACAGGAAGGGCGTTCGCCCGCGCGAACATCTAGCGGACTTCACGGGCTTCATGCATGCCGATGGCTATGCGGGGTTCAATGACCTGTACCGCACGGGCAAGGTGACGGAAGTGGCCTGCATGGCCCATATCCGACGCAAGTTCGTCGATATCCACAAAGCTCAGGGATCGGCGATTGCCGAGGAAGCCATAAAACGTATCGCCACACTCTATGGCGTCGAGAAGGAGGTTCGGGGCCAATCGCCGGATCAACGGGTGAAGATCAGGCAGCGCCAATCAAAACCAATCTTCGACGACCTGGAATCATGGCTGCATGCCCAATTGACCCGGATATCCGGCAAATCACCCTTAGCCGGTGCTATTCGCTACGCCCTGACCCGCATGAAGAAGCTGCGACCATATCTAGATCACGGCTTTCTTGAACTCGACAACAATACCGCAGAGCGATCCATGCGGCCCATCGCCCTGGGGCGGAAGAATTATCTCTTCATGGGGTCCGAGGCCGGCGGCAAATCAGCCGCCATCGCCTATACGCTGATCGAGACAGCAAAACTCAATGGCGTCGATCCGCAGGCCTGGCTAACCGACACGCTAGCCTGTATCGCCGACCATAAAATCAATCGGATCGACGAACTGCTCCCCTGGCGTTACGCTCAAACCTGAGCGTAACAGTCCAACGTCATCATAGGCAGGGCTGCTTTACCGGACGCTCACGCAGATGGTTGGCTGATTACGGGATCGCGCCATGGCGTGTATGAAGATCATCCCTTTATCCCGCCGCTTGAGGCTTTAATCCGAGAGATTTACCGGCAGGAAATACCGTTGGTTGGTATTTGTTTTGGCCATCAAATAATCGCTCAAGCGCTTGGTGGGACCGTTGAAAAATACGCGGGCGGCTGGTCGGTTGGTGCAACAGAATACAGCTTGGGGGAGGCTTCGGTTGTGCTGAATGCGTGGCATCTTGATCAGGTCATCACGCCACCGGATCAGGCAACCGTCATCGGGTCCAGTGAATGCTGTAAATATGCCTTTCTTGGCTATGGTGCAAAGGCCTTTAGCGTGCAGGCGCACCCTGAATTCAACAGTACTTTCGTCAAGGGCTTGATCGACACCCGTGGCCGCGGTGTTGTGCCGGAACCTCTGCTGGAGAAGGCAATGGCAACGTTATCCGTGGAAAATTCAAACACTCATTTAGCGGAGAAAATTGCCACATTCTTTAAATCTCCCGATAAAACAGCTTGAGCAATGGCGGATAGAGACTGAGCGAGATGACAGACCAAAAGGTTCAAGCCATCGATGCGGTGGTCAATATCTTTAATGCAGATGCGCTCGTGCACCGTCCTTTGTGGCGCGATCAGTTCCTGGGCGAGCAGATGCGGGTTGGCGAAGATACCAGAAAAGGCGTTGAGCTGGACGAGATGCTGCGCCGCATGGACGATGCCGGCATCGAGCGCGGTTTCCTGATCGCCGCCAAATGCGGGCCGGTCGGCCATCCGTCGTGTTTCCATATGCCGCTCGAGGTCGTCGACAGGGCAATCGCCGCGCATCCGGACCGCTTCTTCGGCCTGTACGGGATCGATCCGACCCAGGGCATGAACGCCGTCCGCGAACTGCAGCATGCGGTCGAGGATCGCGGCTATATCGGCGCGCACGGCTATCCGCACTGGTTCGAACTGCCGATCGATCATGCGCGCTGGTATCCGTTTTATACGAAATGCTGCGAGCTCGACGTGCCGATCCAGTTTCAGATCGGCCAGTCGATGATCTATGCGGCCGACTATCCCATCCGCTCGGTCGGCCAGCCGATCACCATGGATGCCGTGGCCTGCGACTTTCCCGAACTCAAACTGATCGGCATCCATGTCGGCATTCCCTGGACCGACGAGGCCATCGCCATGGCCTGGAAACACAAGAATATCTATCTCGGCTCCGACGCGCACAGTCCGAAATACTGGCCGGACAGTTTCGTCAACTTCATCAACACCTACGGCCAGGACAAGGTGATCTTCGGCACCGACTTCCCGGTGCTGAGTTTCGAACGCACGCGACAGGAGATCGAAGACCTCGGCCTGCGCCCCGACCCGAAGCGCAAGCTGCTGCGCGACAACGTGATCCGCATTTACGGGCTCGACCGGCATGGAGTAGCCTAAAGACACTTTGGTGATGGAGCTGGGTATGCCTGTACTGTTATAGGCAAGGTCCCAGAACGCGTGTTATGGAAATCTTGTCAGGAAGACACATACACTTTATCTTTCTCAATATCTGAAGCGTACAATAATTTAATTTCGAAAATTGATAAGAGTTGAAGACAACGGGTGATCTTTAGAAATGATTCTTAGGGATATTTATTTGTATCCAGACCTTCTCGAGTTTTCTGACGAGATTGTTCACCCATTTAGAGATCAAACGCGGAGTTTTTGTAATTACCTGGAAAGGAAATTAAAGTCTGTTAAATTTAAAACAGAGAATTTTCGACGAATCTGTATCATAGGATCATCATCCCCCAATGACGATTGTTTTGTTAATTCTTCTAATGTTCTTTCTGTACAAATCAAACTCGATGAAACTGAGTATAAGTCCATTACTAATCGTTGTTTAAACGATTATTTTATCCGTCTGTTGATGGAAGGTTTAAATAAAATAGACAAAGAAATAAGAATACCGAAACAAGAAATTGTTGGCTTTGTCAATAATTTTAAAGCCGATGGATACTTGAACGAGTGGGTATTTAAAACAAGACAATTCAAGAGTATTGGTATTAAGTGCCGCCTCAATTGTAGGCTAACTACAGAAAAATTTCATTTGAATTTTCTCATTTTAAAAGGAAGTAAAATATTATTTGATCAAGAAATATTAAAAACAGCTCCCGATGAGCTGGTATTTGCGAGTCGGTTAAAAGATATCAGGGAAGAAAACCGAAAGATAATCGTCGTAGATAAATTTGATGAATCGTTGTTTGAATTGAGCTGTGAAGATCTGGAAATGTAATTGCCTACTCCACTTGCCACAATCTCTTGTGGGTTGACGGATCGGAATAAATTGATGCAAAAACAATTCGGTCGCGTGATAACCATCATCATGGAAAGCGGGTCGAAATAGTTTCAAAGTGCTTCGCAACTCCAAAACCTTTTAGACCTTGTTTTATTTAAACTTCTAAATATTCGATGCGGCCAATGCCGCATCGCGGCAGAATTTTGGCCGAGCGAGAACGCTTTCCCGAGCTTGTTTGAAAAGGGCGCTGTTCCCTTTTCGCGATCCCGTTGCGTGATCAAGTAGGCGTCGTATGCCGGGGGGCGTAGGCTATCGGAGTGTCCATGGGAACGGAGGCCCCACTCATGACGAATTACCGGTTGAGCAACGAACAGCGCCGGCTCAAGGAAGCCGCGCGCGACTTTGCGCAGCGGGAATTGCTGCCGATTTCGACTGAGGTAGAGCGCGCGGGCGGACCGCTTACGCGCGCGGTGCTGAAGATGATGGCCGAGCGCGGTTTCATGGGGCTCGATGTGCCGGAAGAATATGGCGGGTTGGGGCTCGATGCGCTGTCCTGCGCGGTGGTGCTCGAGGAGATCGCGGCGGTCTGGTTTTCGGCCAGCAGCTATCCGATGACGTTGCTGACCGGACCGTTGCTGTTTGCCGGAACCGATGCGCAAAAACGCAAGTACCTGCCCAAGGTGGCGAGCGGCGACCTGATCACCGCCTTCGCCTTGACCGAGCCGGATGTCGGCTCCGACGCGGCATCGATCCAGACCTTCGCACGGCGCGATGGCGACGATTGGGTGATCAATGGGCGTAAGATCTTCATCACCAATGGCGGCCGCGCCGACCTTATTGTCCTGTTCGCACGGACCGACAAGGACGCGCCACGCGGCGGCGGCATCAGCCTGTTCCTGATCGAGAAGGGCGCGCCGGGTTTTTCCGTCGGCCAGACCTACGACACCATCGCGCATACGGCCAACCCGATTGCCGAGCTGAATTTCGAGGATTGCCGCGTGCCGGGCACGGCGCTGCTTGGCGCGGCCGGAGAGGGGTTCAAATATCTCCAGGTCGGGTTTGCCAAGACGCGGGCGATCTACGGCGCGCGCATCGCCGGGGTTGCGCAAGGGGCGCTCGATTACGCCTTGAACTACATGCAGACGCGCGAGCAGTTCGGCCAGCCGCTGGCCGCGTTCCAGGCGCTCCGCTTCCGCGCGGCTGACCTGGCATCGCGGATCGAAGCGGCGCGGCAGCTTTCCTATCACGCGGTGGCACTGGCCGAGGACGAAACCCCGGACGCATCCGCCGCCGCCTCGATGGCCAAGCTGTTCGCCAGCGAGGTCTGCACCGAGGTGACGCAGCAAGCCATCCAGTTCCTCGGCGGCCACGGCATGGTCAAGGATCACCTGGTCGAGCGCTATTACCGCGAAACCAAATTGTTCCAGATCGGAGACGGGTCGAGCGAAATGCTGCGTCTGCTCGTCTCCCGCCATCTGAACCGCCAATCCCAGGCCGGCATGAGCGCCCGCCTTGCGAGCGACTGAGGTGGATTGCTAATGTTCGAGACATCTGGAATCGGTAATCTACACCGTGGAGTCCAACTTTAGCGATGTAGCCCGCATGCGTGTTTATTGAAACTTTGCCCGGATACGTTCGATCACCATTCTGTTCGTGTTCACGTAATTTTCATCGTTGTGCGTGATAGCCCAAGGAATGCTCGCGATTGCAGTTGCTAGACATATTGTGTCGAGTTGCAACGACTCAGCTTCATTCAGACTACGGCCGTATCCTTCGAAATAGGCCTCCCGAAGTTGCGGCCTACTGTGCCAATGGTCATAAGCCATCCTCTGAGCATCGTTAAGCCAGAGGTCCCAGCTTGCATGCTCCCAATCGATCACGCTGAATTTGATGCCGGATTTGTCTTTCGAAACCAGCCAGTTTCTCGGCGAAAAATCCCGATGACAGGGCACAAGTTTGCAGTTTTCGGCGCATGCCAGTTCGATAAGCTCACGGGCCCAACCAGCGGTCGCGCTGTCAACGGCGCTTTCTCCCTCCGCAAGGTAAAATTCCAGACGCTCGCGGACATGTACAGAAGCGGCAATTTTTTCTGGATTGGAGAGCTGCAGGTTGTGCAGCTTGCATGCGAAGCGGCCCGCGAGACGAAACGTCACAGCTTCCTCGCTGCTGTTTAGCTCGGCCAAATCAAGTGGCTCTCCTTCAACCTCGGTCATCAAGAGAACGCCAATCTCGTCGTCCTTAGCCACAAGAGTTGGCGAAGCCCACCAGGTCTGCGAGCCTAGAGCGGGGACAAAGCGTTCCAGTCCAATCAACTCACGCCGGTATAGTCTTGATTCTTTGTGATGCTTTAGCCAAACCCTCGATCCGTCACTGCCCGTAAGACGCCATACAATTGAAGGTCTGCCAAAATCGCGAGATCTGTTATCGATGTGGACCTGCGCGCCCATTTCCTGCTTTGCGAAACCGACAAATAGGTGATTATTCGGATGGTCCGGGCTGTGAAGTGCCGCTTCTGGCATTTGTTCCCTCTCCGAATAGTCAGGCCCGCCGCTGGCGTCATTTCGAGCACGGCGCTTCCGGACCGTGCAACGCAATGCGGCGGCTTCGATTGGCACGCTGATCGCTAACGAGGTCTGCGTCGAGATGTTGCACCCGCTCGTCACTGCTCGCAAGCTTGCATGAGCGCCCGGCTTGCGAGCGACTGAGTTGGATTGCTAACGTTTCAGGCCTCAGGCGCAGGGGAGGCCGTTTCGTGATCTATACCGTCGAGCTCAATTTCAGCGATTCCGCCCGCACGGACGAATGGAACGCGTGGTACGAGACCTATTTGATGAAGCTCGTTTCCCTGCCGGGGCTGAACACCGCGCAGCGGTATCATCTGGTCGAGCCGGGGACGGCGCATTGGGAATATCTGGCGCTCTACAGCATCGAGTCCCTGGCCGTGTATAAGACGGAGGCGTACCGCAATATCGGCGGCGGCGGCAATGCGAGCCTTGCGTATAAGGGGCTGATCACCCGCCGCCGCAATGTCTACGAAGGCATCGAGCGCATGCCGGAAATCACGGATCCGGGACGTATCCTGTTCTGCGAGGATGCGCCGTTTGGGTTCGATGTGCCTAATGCGCCGTTTGTACCGCTCGTCGCGGGTGCGGGCCGGCAGAAGGCGGGTGCGACGGAACTCGACGGCCAGCCGGTGCGCCGGGCGGTCGCCGTGAGCGATGCCGCAACCGTGGACCGGCTCGATCTGACAAAGCAGGAAGGGCTTGCGGTCTACGCCCCCATCACCAAGCGCCATGAATAACGATGACTACGATCTGATCGTCGTTGGTGGCGGCATCGCCGGGCTGACCGCGGCGAACCGCGCGGCCCAATTGGGCGCCAAGCCTCTTCTGCTGGAGAAGGGCACGGATGAGCACTATCTGTGTAACACGCGTTATACCGGCGGCACGCTGCACGTGTGCATGGCGGACATTATGTCCGGCGAGGACGCGCATCTCGCCGCCATCGAAAAGCTTTGCGACGGCGCGCGTCCGGACCTCGCGCGTGCGATGGCGCGCCATGCCGAACGGGCGGTGCGCTGGCTGCAGAGTGAGGGGTGCAAGTTCATCAAGGCGAGTGCCAGTCCGCATCACCGATGGGTGCTTGCGCCGCCGGGCCGCAAGGGACCCGGTCTCGATTGGAAAGGGCGCGCAGGCGATGTCTTGTTACGCCGTCTTGGCGCCAATCTGGAAGAGCGCGGTTGTTGCTTGCTTCGTGGCGCCCGAGTGCAAAAGCCGATTATGGAAGACGGCCACTGCGTCGGTGTCATTGCCGAGGTCGACGGTGAAATCGTTGAATACCGTGCCAAGGCGGTCATTTTGGCCGATGGCGGATTTCAGGCCGCGCCAGAACTTCTGAAGGAACACATCACGCCGCGTCCGGAGAAAGTGCATCAGCGCAACGCGGGGTCCGGTACCGGTGACGGGCTGCGCTTCGCTCTTGAGGCCGGCGCCGCGACGTCGGGCATGGATAAATTCTATGGTCACCTGCTCAGCCTCGACGCCCTTACAAACGATCGGCTTTGGCCGTACCCCTATCTGGATGCGGTCGTCACGGCGGGCGTGCTGATCAATCCAGAAGGCCGACGATTTGCTGATGAAGGGCGCGGGGGCGTGCATGTCGCCAACAGCGTTGCCGGCTTGGAGGACCCGCATTCCTCCCACGTCGTCTTCGACCAGACGATCTGGGAGGGGGCAGGGCGCCATGGCCTGATTCCCTGCAACCCGCACATTCCGAAAGAAGGCGGCACTTTGCACAAAGCATCGAGCCTCGGCGAACTTGCTGGAATGATCGGCATGTCGGCGGCGGCTCTCGAAAAGACGGTGGCGGGTTATAACGCGGCGGTCGACGCGGGCACGATCGGCGCGTTGACCCCGCCGCGCTGCACGGTGAAGGGAGAACCCGTGGCGATCCGCACCGCGCCGTTCTATGCGATGCCGGTCTGTGCGGGCATTACTTACACGATGGGCGGCATCGCGATTGATGGGAATGCGCGGGTTATTCGGCCCGACGATACGCCGATCGAAGGGCTCTATGCGGCGGGCACCACGACTGGCGGTCTAGAAGGTGGGTCGGGCGCCGGCTATGTGGGCGGCCTGTCCAAGTCAACGGTCACGGCCTTGCTTGCCGCGGAACACACAGCCGGCTGACAGGGACTATCCTCGCAGCGAACGCATCTGATCGAGATAGCCCTCCGGGTCGAGTACGACATCGATCAAGCAGGGACCCTCGGTCGCTGTGGCGGCGGTTAGGGCTTCTTGGTACGAATCCGCGTCCGCAACGCGCCAGGCGGTGCATCCGAAACCACGGGCGGCGGCGGCGAAGTCCGGCTGCTGCCAATTGAAGCCGAGTTCCGGGAGCTGCATTTCTTGCCGCTTGATATCGATAAGCGACAGGGAACCGTCATTGAATACGATGACGGTTAAGTTTGCCTTTTGCTGGGCGGCGGTTACCAACTCGCCCAGGCACATCATCAAGCCGCCGTCGCCCGTCATCGCCACCGCGCCGCGGTCGGGGTCATGCAGCGCCGCAGCCAGGCCGGCGGGCAATGCGAACGCCATCGTCGCGAGACCATTCGAAATCAACACATCGTATGGGTCATTAGCCGGCCAGAAGGCCACGGCGGAGAACATATGTGCCCCCGCATCGACCGCCAATCGCGGTTTGCTGCCGAAGGTTTCGCTTGCCATCGACACGACTTCGACCGGCGTCAAGGATGGACGTTGCTTGTATTCCATCGCTGCGGAGAAGTGCTCTAGATGGCCCGCGATTTCCGGTGTGCTCCAGTCGGATGCCTGCAGGCTGTCCGTGAGACGCTCGATCGATCCGGCCACGGAACCATAGAGGCCCTGCTCCGGCGACATGTAGTGCGGCTCATGCTGGACTTCCGCGATATCGAGAACCGGTACCGAATAGGGCCAAGGCTGGCGGATAAGCTCGACAGGATCGAGCCCGGCCAGAATAATCAGATCGGCCTCGTTGACGCAGGCCTGTTCAACGGCACCGCCGGTGAAAATGCCCGCGAAGTTCGGATGGGCGTCGGGGATGACGCCTTTGCCCATATAGGTAACCAGTGCCGGTGCGTTTAAGGCTTCCGTCAATCCGCGGACGGCCGTCGCGTTGTCGCCAGCGAGCGCTTCCAAACCCGCGACGACGACAGGTCGCTTGGCGGCGTTGATCAGCTTGATCGCTTTTTCAATGTCGCTGTCATCGGCCGCGGCGGTCCGCGCATTAGGGGCTGCATGATGATCTGCGGCTTCGACCAAATGACGCGCGGTGCCTCCCGTGAGTTCAATATAGGCAGGGCCTTTTGGCGGCTGCGTCATCGTTGCTATGAGCGTTTCGATTTCGGAGGCGGGATCGTCACCGTCGAGTTTGCTGGTGTGTTTGGTGATCGGCTCCATCAGTGCAATTTGATCGAAATACTGGTGCGTGACGTAGGACCGTTCGTTCGCCCCAAAGCCGTCGGAGACAAAAACAACCGGTGCCCGGTCGAGGCAAGCCGAGGCGATTCCGTTTGCTGCCGAGGTCAGCCCTGGTCCTTTTGTTCCTAATGCCAGTCCAGGACCACCGGACAGCCATGCGGTGGTTGCCGCCATGATCGCCCCGGAATCTTCGCGCCGGGTCAGGACGAACGGGATATCGGCGCGCCGTGCGGCATCGATCAGATCCATGCTGCTGCCACCGCCCGGCACGCCGAAGATGCGCGGCAAGCCGCATTCCTTGAGCCGTGCGATAAGAAACTCCGCGACGCTCATCTGATCCTTGTCGGTCATGCCGCGCTTCCGTAGACCGGCGTTAGCCAGTCACTGTACTGGTCCGATTTTCCGCGCACGACGTCGTCGTAGTGTGACTGGAGTTTACGGGTGAGGGCTCCGGGTGTTCCGTCACCGACGGGACGGCCGTCGAACGCGGTGATCGGCATGATTTCCTGTCCAGTGCCGCAATAGAACGCCTCTTCGGCCAGATAAAGTTCCGTCCGGCCGACGGTCCGTTCTACCATCGGGATGCCCAGGGGCGGCGCAATTTTCAGGATTGTGTCGCGGGTGATGCTTTCCAGGATGCCGCTGATGACATCCGGCGTGTGGAAGACGCCGTCGCGTAGCAGGAAGAGGCAGCCGCCGGGGCCTTCGCTCACCGTGCCGTCCTCGTTCAGCATGACGGCGCCGCCGGCACCCTGGCGTTTCGCGTCCAGGCCGGCGAGGCGGCTGTTCAGGTAGTTGCCGGACGCCTTGATGCGCGACGGGCTGGCGTTCTCTGTGTTACGTCGCCAGCTGCTGGTGATGAACTTTTGCCCGGTTTCGAAGTTCGCGACCCGCGGGCGGGGTCGGCATATCACCGAACTGCCGACCGGTCCCGTCGCCGTCATCGATCCCCAATCGTCGACGTAAACCTGGGCGCGAATGTAGGTGTCCTCGCGAAAATCGTTCGCCTTCATCGTTGCCATGATGTCCGCCGCGACGGCCTCCGACGATGGCGGATCGTCCATTTCGATGACGGATAGGGAATAGGCCAGCCGCTTGAGATGATCGTCGAGCCTGAAAATCGCCAGATCGTCGGTCGTCGAATTCCGATAAGCGCGAAACCCTTCGAATACCAGCGCCGCGAAGGTCAGGCCGGGCGCCATGATGGAAATTGTCGCGTCCGCGTAGGGGACAAGTTGGTGGTTTTGCGTGACCCATTTGATTTGGGCGCTGGTGTCGTCAGTCGTTGTCATCTTTGTGGCGCTCTCTCACTTTGCGGTTCGAAACACTAGTTTGTTAGGAGGCGATTGGATACTCGGAAGCGGAATTCGGGCTCGAGTGCAGTCTCAGCGGAAGTATGAATGTGTTAAATCCCGTTTAGATTGTGAAGAACAATTGCTGAAGCTGCGGGGCTTGGCGAAACTTTTGGCGAGATGTTAGAGTCTCGCCGGAGTGCGTTGCAACGGCCTGAAATTTGGGCCGAACAAAGCAAGTGAATCGAAGAATTCGCGCACGGCGGGGAGAGGGAATGAGTGATACGACGGTGGACGAAGACGTCCAGGCAAAGCTAGACGCGCTCTCAGACGAAGCGCCAACCAACCGAATTAGCGGCCTCGTTTATTGGCTTATCCTGATTTACGGCGGGTTCGGCATCCTCGTCGCGATGAATCAGACCTTCAGTTGGGATGCATTCGGGTATGTCCTGATTGATAACTCGTACTTCTATCTGCTGATTGGCATTTTTCTGCCGCTGTCCTTTCTGGTCTTTCCCGCGCGCCGTAAAGATGAAGATCATGTCCCGTTTTACGACTGGATCCTCTTCATCGTTACTCTGGTCGCCGCGTTGTACCTGTCCTATCACGGGTCGGACATGGTCGAGCAGGGTTGGGACATCGTCGCCCCGCCGACACCGACTGCCATGTCGGCGTTGATATGTTTCCTGTCGATTGAAGCCGTTCGCCGCGCGGGCGGAACGGCCCTTGCGATCATCGTTTCGATCTTTTTTACCTTTCCGCTGTGGACGGATAGCGCGCCGGGGTTCCTGTGGGGCGTCGGGCAGACGCCGTTGGAACTGGTGCGGTCGCATGCGATGGGCTTTGAGAGCATCATTGGCGTGCCGATGCGCGTTGCCGGCAACCTGCTGATTGGCTTCCTTATTTTCGGGTCGGCCCTGGTCGTGACGGGCGGTGGCGACTTTTTCATGAGTTTTGCGACGGCGTTGATGGGCCGCAGCCGTGGCGGCCCTGCCAAGGTCGCGATCCTGTCGAGCGGCTTCTTTGGCTCCTTGAGTGGCAGCGTTATTTCCAACGTCGTGACGACTGGCAAGCTGACGATTCCGACGATGAAACGCGTCGGTTACCCTTCGGTCTACGCGGGCGCTGTGGAATCGTCGCGTCGACGGGCGGTGCGCTGATGCCGCCAGTGATGGGTGCCGTCGCGTTCCTGATGGCGGAGTTCCTGAACGTCCCTTACGCGACGGTGATGATCGCAGCACTCGTGCCAGCGATGATCTTCTATATAGCGCTGTTGCTGCAAGTGGATGGCTACGCGGCGGTGAACGGCCTCAAGGGAATGGACGAAAAGGACATTCCCGATCTTTGGGAAACGTTCAAGGGCGGCTGGTACTACATTTTCAGCCTTGTTGCGCTGGTCTATATGCTCGTGGCGCTGCGCTGGGATCTCTATGCGCCGTACTATGCATCCGGAATTCTGGTTGTCTGTTCGGTTGTGTTCCGGAAAGGCGAAAGGCGGTTTAATCACCATACGCTTGCGGCGTTAATTGTCGATTCGACGAAGATAATCTCGAACATTATCGCTATTCTCGCAGGTGTTGGGATGATCGTTGGCGCGTTGGCATTCACCGGTGTCGGTGGCGCATTCTCCCGCGAACTCCTGCAAATCGCCGGTGACAATTTGTATCTGTTGTTGGCGATGGGGGCGGTCACGAGCTTCCTGCTCGGCATGGGAATGACGGTGAGCGCTTGCTACATCTTCCTCGCTATTATTCTAGGACCGGCGCTGATCAATGCCGGGTTGGACCCCGTCGCAAGCCATCTCTTCATTCTGTATTGGGGCATGCTGTCTTATATCACGCCCCCTGTAGCGCTGGCGGCTGTCGCCGCGGCAATTATCGCGCAGGCGGATACGATGGCGATTGGTATGCGGGCGATGCGCCTTGGACTGATCAACTTCATCCTTCCGTTCATCTTCGTCCTCAATCCCGCGCTCATTCTCAGCGGAGAATGGTCCGACATCATCGTCATGGTGAGTTCGGCGTTGATTGCGGTGTGGTTGATGGCGTCGGCTTTCGAAGGATATCTATACAAGGTTGGGGTTATCGGATGGTCGCTACGAGCGCCGTTGCTTGTTGCCGCCGCTGCCCTGCTCTATCCGGAAATCGTCAGTTATATGATCGGTGTCGGCATCGTAGTCGCATGCTATGGCTATGGGCTGATACAAAAACGGGCCACGGCCCAAGCGTGATTTCGATGCCTAGGCAATAAATTCAGTTTAGGATGGGGGACGAAACGAGAAGGCGGCTTTGGGAATGAAGCGAAACGACCACGTCCCGGATAACAAATTCCCGGAGCCTGCCAAGAAAATGGACCAACATGGAGGAGCTAAAGATGAAGCTTAGAAAACAGATATTGCAACTGGCAGGAGGGGTCGCGGCCGCCGCGATGCTCGCCTCTGGCGCCGCTCAGGCGGCAGATTTGCCGAAGACGATGATCTGGACGTCATACGATTTCGGTAGCGCTGGTTTTGCCCAGGCTTCTGCGGTCGCGAATGCGTTTCAGAAGAAATTCGGGACTCGCATCCGTATTGTGCCGTCGGGCACGGGCATCGGGCGCCTTCTCCCGGTAACGCAGCGCAAAGCGCATTACGGCTTCCTGGCGACGGAAACCTATTTTGCCGCCGAAGGCACCTATGATTTTGCCGTGACGTCTTGGGGTCCGCAGGATCTTCGCATCATTTTGGCGCCGCCGGTTGCAACCGGTTTGACGGTGCCGAAGGGGTCGAAGTTCGCCGACGGCGCCAATTTGAAAGGCGTTAAGCTCGGCTACGTGAAGGGCAATCCCTCGGTCAACGTCAAGACCGATGCGCTGCTCGCCTATGCGGGCTTGACCCGTGCGGACATTACACCTGTCTGGTTCGGTGGCTACGGCGTCATGAAGGGCGCACGCCTGACCGGTAAGATCGACGGGTTCCTGATGTCACCCTATTCCGGTATCACCCGTGAATTGGAGGCCTCTCCGGCGGGTATCGAGTGGGTGCAATTCGACCCGGCGAATAAGGACGGCTGGAAACGTATCCAATCCATTGCCCCAATGTACTCGCCGGTTAAGAGCGACGACGGCGCCGGCATGGTTAAGGGTAAGCCGGTCAATATCATCGAATTCCGCTATCCGATGATGGTCACCTATGCCGACCGCAGCGAGGCTGAGGTTTATCAGGTTACCAAGGCGATGCATGAAGCGTTCGCTTTGTACAAGGACGTCAATGCGACGACCAAGAACTGGATCCTCTCGACCGCTGGTCATCCGCCAGCCGATGTCGCCTGGCATCCGGGCTCTATCAAGTTCCTGAAAGAGCAGGGCGTTTGGAGCGCGGCGGATGAAGCCTGGAACCAAGCTCGCCTTGCGCGCCATGCGAAGGTGATCGAGGAATGGGATAACGCAACGGACGCCTTCAACACATGGCGTGCGGAAGAGAAGAAGAAGAAAAACAAGATCAAGGTCTCTGAAGCCTGGCCGAAATACTGGGCGGACCATCGCAAGAAAGTCGGCCTCGACTAATATCGAGCAACGGCTTGAAACGAAATGGGCGGCGAGAGCCGCCCATTTTTTTGCGGTTTAATGCCGGTCGGCCGCTTCGGCGGCGCGGATGAGAGCAGCTGCATAGCGTTCGGCGAGCTTTGGGTCCTTGAAGGGTAACCGTTTACCATCGAGATACTCGACGAAGTAGCCTTCGCTAATACGGCGTTGTTTACCGATCGCTGCAGCCGCACCGTTTAGGTCGCCGATTTCCGCAAGGCAGGCAGCCAGTATAACGTGATTGGCCGGTGCCTGCGGTTCACGCTCAATGGCCCGATAAATAAATTCGATACCTTCTTCGTATCGGCCCAACGCGTAACAGGTAAATCCTTGGGCTGCGAACATGAAGCCGAGCCAAAGATCGCGTGGACTCAAGCGCATCGCCCGACGGAGATGCTCGTAACCGGATTTCGCTTCGCCGAGCGACGTCAGTATGACGCCCAATTGCATCAAGGTCATGGTGCAGTTGGGGTTGAGCTCGTAAGCATGGTTCAGATTTGTGAGGGCGCGTTCGAAATTCCGCTCGATGAAGTTGACCCACCCCAGTGCCAAATAGGCGCTGTGATCGTTGCGGTCTAAGCTGCGTAACTTTTCCGCAGCGTCCCGTGCTTGGTCGAGCAGGGCCTCGGTGTCCTTACGTTGGCGGCCAAAGGCGAGGTTGTGGCTGGCAACCGCAATTGTCCACCAGGCTTGCCGGCATCGTGGGTCTCGGGCTGTGGCTTGCTTCGCCAATTCGATGCCGTCGTCATAGAGCGAGATATCGGCTTCCAATCGTGCCCTGTCCATCAAGGCGCGGGCCCGCCACGCCATTTCCTGTGCTTGCAGATCGTCGACATTTAGACCGGAAGACGCCCGGCGAATTTCCGCCAGATCGATCTCCGGTTTGATGTTGGTCGCGATCTTCTGAGTTATGTCGTCCTGCAGCGCAAAGAGTTGACTAATTTGTCCATCGTAGTTGGTCGCCCAGATATGTTTTGTTGTCGATGCATGGGTTAATTGGGCGGTGGCGCGGAACATATCGTTGTCGCAGCGCACGCTGCCTTCGAGGATATAGTCCACATCCAGTTCAATGCCGATAGCCTTCGCGTCTCTGATCGGTTCGCGGTACTGAAAGCTCGAACTCTGGGCGATGACCGTGAAGGCCTTGAAGCGCGACAGCGCGGTCGTGACGTCATCCGCAAGACCATCAGCCAAATAGTCCAGCTTCGGATCGTTATTCAGATTGGCAAATGGCAGGACCGCGATAGACAGGCTGTCGTCCCTTGCGTGGCCTAGGTTATGGGGGGCAGAGCCGGTGCCCGGGTCGATTTGCATCCTCGGCGCTTGCGCTAATTCTTCTTCGGCGTGAACGTCCGCGATGAAACGAAAGCCCTGTCCCCGCAATGTCTTCAGCTGTTGGGGATTGCGGCCGTCATCGCCGATTGCCTTGCGTACGCCTTGAATGCAACTGCTCAAAGTGCCGTCGCTGACCGTCAATCCTGGCCAGCCATGGGCCAGGAGTTCTTCCCGGTTTAGTACACGGCCGTTATTCGCGACGAGGAAGCTGAGCATGTCGAAAACCTTGGCCCTCGTGTGCACAACCATGCCACCGCGGCGCAACTCACGCCGCTCGAGGTCCAAGACACAATCAGTAAATGAAAATCGCAATTACGCTCCGCCTTTGGTTCAAGGTGCCCGCGATATTTCCGATACTTACAAATAAAAAATGATTTCATCGGAGCGCTTGCAAATCCGCCCCGGAACTTCCTTCAACCGCAGGAAAACAGTCGCAAAATTGTAAGTTAATTGCAAGTTGCTGCCATGCAGCGTCGCGCAAGCCCTGTCAAAATCATGCGTGGAATGAGTGGATTTTGACAGAATTCGTAACGGGCAAAGGGGCGTTTGGAGGCAACGGTTATGAGGTTTCGATTAGGAAATTATAGTCCCATCGCTGCATTGTTCGGTGCCGCGGCAATAACCATCGGTGTGGCGGCACCGGTTCATGCAACTCCGCTTCTTCATGCGTTCATTCAGAATGGATCTTTTGGCACCGTGGCCTGCAGCTTTTCTGTCGGCGCGGGGGCGCCCGCTGGCTGCAACGATCTTGATGCATTGGCTGGCCCTGTCGTCGCGGAGGCAACCATCGGTGCCAACCCTTTGTTCCCGCAGGCTAGAGGCACGTCGGGTGCTACTTTTGGAACGCTCCGTAATCTCGCGGAGGGATTCAGTCGTGCCTCGTTTTCGGGCAATGAGACGGTCTTTGCGAACGCTACTTTCGTGATCGACGACCTCATTTTCACGGATTTGAACGAGACCGGCGCGACCAAGGTCACAACCAGCCTGAACGTTCACGTCGGCGGTTCGATCGGTGGTACGATCAATATCCCCGGGGGGCCAAACGTCCAGGGCACCTATAGCTTGAGCATTTTCGCAAACGGAAATAACGCGGTCGACAGCGGCCTCGTCAAGGGCGATATCATCGGTACTCCCATCGCAAATACCGGTATGTTCGGCCTGACGGGTACGAGTTCGAGCGTCGATGACGTTTTTGCCACTAACGGCTTCACCTTCGATTTGAATACGCCCCAATCCTTACGTCTCACAGCTTTTGCGAAGGCCTCGGCCGTATCCGGCAGCCTTGTCGATGTCGAGCAGGGCGATCTCGCCTCGTTGCTAGAGGTGAACTTCGGCAGCACCGCCAGCTTCGCCAGTACGGTATTCAATCTGCCGGATGGCTTCACCGCCAATTCTCGGCAAGCTGGCATCACAAACAACAGTTTTGGAGTCACCACGGTGCCGGAACCGGGCATGCTGTCACTATTTGCGCTGGGTATCGCCGGCGTTGCGCTCTTGCGAGGGCGGCGCTGGCCAAAGCGCCCCGTACTACCCTAGCCGCGCTTGCGCATAAAGGCCAACTCGCCCGATGTCGGTTCACTGCCGGTCCGACGCGCGGGCATTTGCCATCGCGGAAAGACCAATTCCAATGAGGACCGGCATATACCGGCCATCGGCTTGAAATGAGAATGCCGGTTCAACGCGAACGCATTTAAGACCTGCCGCTTCGAGCGCATCCCGGTTTTCAGACATCGCGCGTCCGGGGCACTAGAGTATCTTTCTCATCGAGACGGTGTTCCCCTCTCTGGAGAGTTCCTCCCATCCTAAATGCGAGTAGAACTGTACATTTTCAGGCATCGCCACGTGGGTATTCAATCGCATCTCGCTGTACCCGCGCTTCTTCGCTGCCTTCTCCGAAAGCGCAATCAACTTACCGCCAAGCCCCTTGCCACTGTGATCCGGATGAACCGCCAGGTTGGCGAGTTTCATGAACCCGTCCCGGGAAACGAGAAAAAGGCCGCCAATAATCTCGTTTCCTTCGACGGCCACCCACACCAAATTTTCGGCGATTTCCTCAGCGCAACCTTCGGATACCGGCGGCATGTCCGAAATTCTCTCGGCGTATTGTGCGTAGGCAGCATCGATGCATGACGCCAACGCATCCGCATCCGTCAGTTGCGCCTTGCGTATGCGTAATCCCTCTACCGTCAAGCGAAGGCTCCTCTCCTATGATTCGATTCACCGATCATAACACGGGTATGGAAGTCCAACCCCTCCGCAACGGATCATACGCATCGCATGACGGAGTTGAAAAAACAGGCAGCGCCTGTTTCAACGATGACAGTACGTCTATACCGTTGCGCGTATTCTTCTGCGTCCAATCTCGTCAAGGATTTCATATGACTTACTCTGTCATTGCGCGCTGCCCCGATACCGGCATGTTCGGTATTGCTATCGCAACCAGGCCAATCGCGATCGGTGCGAAATGCCCGTTTTTGAAGCCGGGTGTCGGCGCGCTCGTTGTGCAGGCGAATGGCGACCCACGCTTCGGGCCCCTCGGTCTCGATCTGTTGTCGATGGGATACGGCGCTGAAAAAGTGCTGCAGGAACTCTCGGATAACGACCCGCACCGGGAATGGCGTCAAGTCGCGGTGGTCGATCAAGAGGGTCGTACCGCGGCGTGGACCGGTCAGGATAGTGAGGATTGGAAGGGCCATGTCGCGAAACAGGATTTTGTATCGCTCGGCAACCGGTTGACCGGTGAGGAGACGGTGAATGCGATGGCCGAAATCTGGGACTCAACCGGCGGCGAGGATCTGGGGGACCGTTTAATGAAGTGCCTGGAAGCGGGCCGGGACGCCGGCGGCCAGGTCGGCGGCGAATTTTCGTCCGCTTTGAAGGTCGTCAACAGACGCAACTACGCCTGGATCGATTTGCGCGCCGATTTGCATGACGAGCCCGTCGGCGAACTGCGTCGATTGTATAAACATTACAAACCGTTGATCCCGTACTACGACACGCGGCCCGGCAACCCAGATATGCCGCGTGACGACGTCTGGCGCCAAACCAGCCAGAGCGGTTAGTGTAACTTCACAGATTTGAATCCCGTCACGTGGGGATAAGGCCGCCTATTCTTTTACGGTTCGATTCCTATCGGGCGCGCCACGACTTTTCATAAGCGACTATTCGCCGAATCTTACTTGACCCGGCGTTACATTGGTCCCCTGATATCGCCGATGTAGCTGAGCAAGACGCGCCAGGTGGGCGAAAGTTCATACGTTTCCGATTTCAATGCACTCCAGCGATTTTGCCTGTGCATCCCGCACTGAAAGACATCGCCAGGAGCGACGCTAGCTGGCTTTTCGGCACGAAGGCAGCATCAACCGGTACACACCGATGCCCGCTTCACTTGGAAATGGCGACCGCAACATTAGGGAATTCTCATTTCTGCTTTTGACCCATAGCGCGCCTCGCTGGATCTTAATATTCGTATCGCTAATGGGTGTTGAGGCGGAGGGGATCCGCGTCCTTGAATTTCGATAAAACATCATTATACGTTATGAAAATGATATCGATTTAGAATTATTATTTATCAATATTGGCGCATAACGTGGCGAAGTCATAACGGCCACAGGGCGATGGGCAGAAAATTTATCACTAAGGGGTAAGTAGGATGGCAAGAGTAAGATATATCGTCGACGACGTTGCGTCGGTCACTGAATTTTTTGTCTCGAACTTCGGCTTTGAAGTCAGGATGACAGCGGCACCCGCAATCAATATCCTGGGATCCGGTGACTTGACACTCTTGGTTTCCGGGCCGAGAGCGTCTGCCTCCCAACCAATGCTCGACGGCACAGTGCCTAGTCCTGGTGGAGGCTGGAACAGGATCGTCTTGGATTTCGACGACCTGGAGTCCGTCGTTGAAAAACTCAAGGCAAACGGCGTCAAATTTAGAAACGACATTCTGGACGGGGTCGGTGGCAAGCAGGTTATTTGTGAGGACCCCTCCGGCAACGTGATTGAGCTCACTCAGCCTTCTCAATAGCCACGTTCAGCTCTCTCGTCCCCGGATCGTCATTGGCGTCGCGCGGGATAGCGCAGCATGAAAAGCCGCCTATGCCGCTGTGGACGGCTCCCACCCGCTGGCATCTAAGAGCCATGTATTAGGAAAATCTAACAGTCCGCTGATGGCACAGAGCGGAAGTTTTGGAGGAGTTAGCGTAAGTCCGCTTAGATCCCAAAGCGGAAAAACTGCTAACTGAAAATTGGTGCCTTAAGGCTCGCATTCGCTCCGGCCGGTTTCCAGTGATGCTTTCCAATCCGTAAGTACGTTGAACAAGCGGTTCGAACTTTCTCCTCCCGGGTGCGCCATGATGTTCCACAACATACCGCTCGCCGCAGGCTGGCCGCCTGGGCGTTACGCTATTTCACGATGCTGTCAGGCTAGCGTTAGGTGCGAAATTTTACTGGCCTGTCGGCGTTCAGGCTTATCGTGTCCAATATGCTCTTAAACTCGGACCGGACGTCACGGTCTTTTTGTTGATCACTAGCTCGGCGGCACGTGGTCTGGCTTGGATTCACTCTTCTCGGCTAACACCCAAAGAGTGGAAACAAATGAAACAAAATATCTGAAACCGCGACATTCTGCAGAAACGCATTGAGCTGATGCTGCGAAGAACCGAAACGCCATGACGAGGAAGAGGAGAACCACCATGTTGTCCAATATTCGCAAGATCACGCTCATCGCCACCCTGCTGCTCGCCGGCTTCGCGCTCGGCGCCTGCCAGACGGGTTTCGTGTCGACTATCGATGACCCGACGTTCCGGGACAACTCTGACTAGCGCGGATCGGGATTATCCGAACCCCTGATACGGTGATGGATAATCCTGAGAGGCCTCTCGTGCTCAACGGGTTTGAGCCGGTCAGCCGGCCGAAGTCTCAGGCCGCTGGTTGGAGCAAGGTGGCACTTCAAGTGCGGAAGTAACTCTTCATCACGTCGTCGATGACGCGTTCCAGGTCCTGGATCGTGCTGCAGGTCTTGGCGACGTGACAGAAGGTGCGGTAGCGGTGCATTTCGGAATCGCCGGTGCCCCAGAAGGGTTCCGGTTCCGGGTTCAGCCAGATCACCGATTTGGCGCGGTCGTGGATCTGGCGCATCAGATCCATGCGCGGATCGGTGTCGTTCGACCGGCCGTCGCCGGTCGATGTTGCGCGGCATCTCGATTGGATCAAAACTCCTAAAAAAGAGGTGTCTAGACCGTTAGTCTTTAGGAAGGCTGTTTAAAAAAAATCTTACTTCATCAAGGAAACGAGGCCAGGCCGGCTCTGTCTCAAGCAGCATGTGATTTCGCCCCTCAAGCGTAACGAACCGGGCGTTCGGCAACAGTTTGGCGAGCCTTCGCCCTTCGCTGAACGGAACAACAGCATCATCCCGCGTATGCAGCACGAGTGTCGGCGTCGCTATATTGGGAAGCAAGTCGCTGACATCGATTGTGCCCAACGCATGTTCAATGCGGGCTGCGTTCTCTCCCGTCGTCGATATTCTCTGAAGTTCATTGTACCACAGCATTTGTTCGGCCGTAGCGTCGGGTACGAACAGCGACGTAAAAACCTGCCGGAACGCCGGGTTGTCCCGGCCCCACCCGTGACGTACCAGGGTTAGCAGAGCCTCCTCCTGCTCGGCTTCTATTTTCATCTCGCGCTTTTTCCATCCGCGGCTGTAGCCACCATACAGGATCATGCCGCGGACTCGTTCTAGGTGGCGCGCGGCATATGCGGCGGAAATCGCACATCCCTGCGAGAGGCCAAACAGCACGAAACGATCAAGCCCGGCGGCATCGATTACCGTCTCCAGATCGCTGACGAACTTTTCCAGGCTGAATTCCTCAATTTCCCAGTCAGAAAGCCCATTGCCCCGTTCATCGTAGCGGACCAGGCAATTATTTTGCATCAACGCACGGAGCAGATGAGACCAAATCGGACTGTGCCAGTCATGCTCGATGTGACTCATCCAGGTCGCCACCTTGATAATCGGAACGCCTTCGCCGGTCACGGCATACGCTAAACCAACGCCGTCGGAGGTTGTGCAGAACCTCACCTCCTGTGGAGTCCGCTGCGAACTGATCGGATCGGGTGTCCGGTCGCTAGGATTCTCGGCTGATATCGAAACTTGATCGGGTATCGGCGCCGTTAGGTCGGCAACAAACCGGTATCCGCGCCCGTGGACCGTGCGGATATAGGCCTGACGCTCACCGCTATCGCCAAGCGCCTTCCGAGCAGATTTGACGCAGCTGGAGATCGCAGAATCGGACACGCTGCGACCGTCCCATAAGCGGTCGACAAGTTCATCCCGGCTTAAAACACGCGTACGATTTTCGCAAAGGAAAAGTATTAAACCCAGAACAAGCGGCTCAATGTGCCGGACAACCCCCTTGTGACGGAGTTCGAATGTCCCACCATCGACTTCAAAATCATCGAAACAATAGTTCATGCAGGTCTCGGTTAGCGGCTATTGAGGTATGAACAACCCTTTTGTATCGACGCATCCGGCATGAGAAATGCCGATCAATTGGTTGGTGGTTCATGGCCTCGATGCCGTCCCAATAAGCCAGACACTCGATCAACTTGAGTAACCGGCTTTCAGCTGTCAAGTAACGCCAGATAATGATCATTGCGATGACGGCATTGCGCATGAGCCGCTTCAAGGGTGGCCTTCAGTCCGCTAACGTCTTAAACAAGCCGTCCGAACCCATCCCCACTCAGGCGCGGAAATAACTCTTCATCACATCGTCGATGACGCGTTCCAGGTCCTGGATCGTGCTGCAGGTCTTGGCGACGTGGCAGAAGGTGCGGTAGCGGTGCATTTCGGAATCGCCGGTGCCCCAGAAGGGTTCCGGGTCCGGGTTCAGCCAGATCACCGATTTGTAGGGGTCGTGGATTTGCCGCATCAGATCCATGCGCGGGTCGTCTGCATCCTCGCATGGTCCATAGCGTTGCCGACCTAAGCAATCACTGGCGCCGGCGTCATGTGCTGCGATGACAGACTAGGCGCTGGCGATAGCATTTATGAGCATGCGCGGCTCCGGCTCCGTACGACTACAAATAATATTCGAAGCTCCTGGATGACGGCAGCAACATTGCTTGTTTAAATGAGACCTTCTGGGTTGCGAGATCAATCAATGCGAAGCTTGATGCAACAGACATTGACGATCATCACCGGAGTGGTTGCGCTCATTGCATTGATTGTGATCGGTTCCGTGTTCTTAAGGACGATATTCCAGCAGAGTGTCGACGGTCGCCCTAGTGCGACTATGTCGCTTTTACCCTTGGAACAGGAAAGACGGCTGCGGGCGCCGAACCTGCAGCTACAGGCGGCGATCGCGGAAAACGCAAAGCGTATCGGCACGCTTGAACGTATGCTTATGCAAACCAACGACCACCCCGCACCGGCCGGCGACCAGGCGCTGTCTGCTTTTGTTACCGTCAGGATCGAACTCGAGAAAACGCGCGAAAAAATCGCAGCCTTGGAGATGAAAATCGGCGCGCAGACAATAGGGCAAGATAAAATCCAACACCGGCTCGAAACGATACTCGAGGGTTTCGATACGATGCATCGACTGCTGAGAAATAACGCCGATAATCTTGCAAAGAGGCAGCAAAACTATGAGGAAGGCCTGAGTGTTCTGCAACGATCGGTATCAGGGATGAAGGGTCAGATCACCTACCTTAGCGAGTTGGCTCGCGAGACGAAGAACGTGTTGAAACGTGAAACCGAATCAGTATCGCCCGAAACCGTAAGGCCTGCGATTAAGAATCAGCCTGACTCACGGGCCGACAGAACCCGCAAATCCGGGGAGACCGTGAGGGATGGCGTGATCGCATACAAGGCGGGCCGATACGACGATGCCTTTCAAATCTGGAAACCCCTGGCGCAGGGAGGAAACGCACGCGCGCAATTCCACCTCGGCGCACTGTATTTCGAGGGCCGTGGGGTTGCGGAGGATTTGTCGAGTGCCTGTATTTGGTTAAAGCGCGCCTCGACAAACGGATACTGCTGTGCACACACGATGCTCGCCCGTGTTCGGGACAAGATGCGCTCGCGGATCGCGTCCGGGGACGCTTCCTCGGCAAGAATTTTCGGCTCCGTTTGCCGCTGACGGGAATGACCGGCTCTCCGGCCAATCCAATTATTGTGTCCGCCGATGAACGGCGCATCGCTCCCTGGTATCAAGCCCGAAAATAACTCTTCATCACATCGTCGATGACGCGTTCCAGATCCTGGATCGTGCTGCAGGTCTTGGCGACGTGGCAGAAGGTCCGGTAGCGGTGCATTTCGGAATCGCCGGTGCCCCAGAAGGGTTCCGGCTCCGGGTTCAGCCAGATGACCGATTTGGAACGGTCATGGATCTGGCGCATCAGATCCATGCGCGGGTCGGTGTCGTTGGAGCGGCCGTCGCCGAGGATGATGACCGTGGTGTGCCGGTCGAGCGCATCCATCGCGTTTTCTTCGAAATCGGCGAAGGCGCGGCCGTAATCGGTCGAGCGGAAGCCGATTTTCTCGAGGATCTCGGGTACCGCTTCTTCGACGGTTTTCGTGTTCAGGATATCGCTGACTTCGATCAGATGGCTGGAGAAGGCGAAGGATCTCAGTTTCGCAATGACTTCGTTGAGCGAATAGAGGAACAGCAGCAGGAAGCGCGCGGCGGCGGCGACCGACTGCGAGACGTCGACGATCACGACGATCCTCGGCCGCTCGATCTTGGTCTGCTTCCACAGCGTTTCGAAGGGGATGCCGTCATGTGCCATGTTACGGCGCAGGGTGCGGCGCACGTCCAGAACGCCACGTTTGGTGTGCTTGCGGCGGCGGTTGTAGCGCGTCGCCAGCTTCTTCGCCATGCGCCGCACCATGCGGTGCATGCGCTCGAAATCGCGCCGTTCGATGGCGGAGAGATTGGTTTTGGCGAGGAACTCCGCGCGCAGCTCCTCGCCGGCGGAGCGCGCGTAGAGCTCGAACTGGCGGTCAATATATTGCCGCACCTCGTCGAACAGATAGCGCCGCCCGTCTTCCAGCCGCTCCGCCATCTCGGCGGCATCGCTGCCTTCCGCGCGTTTCAGGTTGGCGATCAGCGACTCCAAGTCGCGCAGGCCCATGCGGTCGAGAATCCGCCGCGTAAACAATCCGCGTTGGGTCGAGAAGCGGATATTGGCGACGCCCGCGTCGTTGGCGGCTTGCTCCATCGCCTGCGCCATTTCGGTTTCGCTGCCGCCCAGCAGCATCTCGGCCAGCGGCTGTTCCTCGATCAGGTCGCTGTCGGCGTCGCTGATCTCGTCCATGGATGACTCGTCGTCGCAGTCGCGGAATTCGTCGCGGGCGAAGAACATCTCGAAGCAATCGTCGAAGCGCTCGACCTCTTCCTCGGTCTTGGCCAGCGCGACGCAGAGCGCATCCTTCAACAAGGTCCGGTCGCCATAGCCGACGCTGTCGACCGTGCAATGGGCGTCGATGGCCTCCGCGGGCGAAACCCGCACCTCCATCGACCGTAACGCGCGCAGGAAGTTTTCGAGTGTTTCTTGCATGACCCGGACCAGCGCCTAGGCTTGTTTTGCCTTGCGGGTCAGTTCGGGGATGCCGCGTTCGACGGCGGCGATATCCTGTTCGAACTTCAGCAAAACGTTGAGCGTATCGCGTATCATATCGCTCTCCAGCGAATCTGCGTGCAGCAGCAACAGGACGCGGGCCCAATCGATTGTCTCAGAAATCGACGGCAGCTTCTTGAGATCCTCTTCGCGCAGTATCTGCACGAAGGCGACAAGCTGGCGGCGCAGCTTCTCTTCGATGTCCGGCACGCGGGAGGCGACGATGCGCTGTTCCAGCTTCGCGTCGGGCAGGGGGATATACAGATGCAGGCAGCGCCGCTTCAGCGCATCGCCCATTTCCCGCATGTTGTTGGAGGTGAGGAATACCAGCGGCGGGACCGTCGCCTTGATCGTGCCGATCTCCGGGATCGACACCTGATAGGCGGAGAGAATCTCGAGTAGGAAGGCTTCGAACTCTTCATCGGATTTGTCGACTTCGTCGATGAGCAGCACAGCGCCGTGTTTCTGGCGCAGCGCCTTCAGCAGCGGCCGGGGCTCGAGAAACTGTTCGGAGAAGAACAGGTCGCCGAAGTCATGCAGCCGATCCATCGACTCGCCCAGGCTCTTGGTGTCCGACAGCGTGTCGCCCATCTTGTCCTTGAGGATCTGGGTGTAGAGCAGTTGTTTGCCGTATTTCCACTCATACAGCGCCTTGGACTCGTCCAGCCCTTCGTAGCACTGCATGCGGATCAGCGGCAGGCCGAGCCATTGCGCGGTGGACAGCGCCAGCTCCGTCTTGCCGACGCCGGCCGATCCCTCGACCAGAATTGGCTTGGTCAGGTTTTGCGCGACGAAGATGGCGGTCGCGATACGGCGCGACGCGATATAGCCGATACTGCCGAGGCCTTGGGTAATGCTGTCGACGGAGGCGAGTTTCGTGTCCAGGATGTCCTGCGAGACGATGTCATTCATGAGGTTGTGGTTTCCGTTTCTTGTTCGAAGAGGGCGAGGCCGCGCCTGCGCGCCTGGATGGCGTATGCTGCGCGGGCAATGCCCAGTGATTTTTCGAAATCCCGGCATGCGGCCGCCAGTTGAGGCGAGGGATCCGATCCGCTGCGTTCGATCAGCGCGTGTATCCTTTCATTCAGGCTGCCGGCCCATTCCCGGGCCGAGGCCGCTATGGCGCTGATCTCATCGGCGTGCGCGGCCGGCTCCATGTCTAGCAGTTCCGCCCCGTAAGATGCTAGTCCGCCAAGCCCGCAGCTCGCGGCGGCGAGATTTCCAAGCTCAACTAAGTCATCAGTGTTTTCTTGTAAGGTACTGAATTCAGAAGATATAGAATTCAGTATGTGGCGCAGGGCACCGGCTTTCGAGGCGGCGAAGACCGCATCTTCGGTGCGGCGCATCGGCAAGGAGATGGCGTCGAAGGCGCCGCCTTCGGGGCCGAGAAGACTGTCCGCTGGCACCTGGACATCGCGGAGCTTAAGGCCGCAATGCGGGGAGGGGCGCAGATAATCGATCTTGACGCCTTCGGTCAGTTCGAGGCCCGGCGCGTCGCGCGGCACGATGAGGACGGAGAATTGTTTGCGGCCGTTTTCCACCCCCGTGATCGCCAGCACCAGGAAGATGTCGGCGAGGGGCCCGTTGGTGAGATAGGCCTTCTCGCCATTCACGACGAAGGTATCGCCGTTGCGGTCGGCCGTCGTCGCCAGATGCTTGGGGTGTGCACCGGCGCCGGGTTCTGAAATCGCCAAGCAAGGGGTGATCCTGCCCGCGGCCAGGTCCGGCAGGTACGCGGCGCGCTGTGCCGGCGTGCCATGGCCCAGGATATGCAGCCGGGATATCAGCTGGCGACCCATCCAGGACGTCACCATGCCGAGATTGCCGCCGGATTCCGCCATCGCCTCCGCCGCCATCGCGAGCGCACGCAGATCGCTGCCGGCACCGCCATACTCGGCGGGCAGGGCGATTTCCGCCAGACCGGCCGCGCCCAGCGCGTGCCACAGATCGGCTGGCATCTCGGTCTGGTCTCGAAGATCGGGCCGCGTCGCGATATGCGTGCGCGCGAAATGCCGCGCGCGTTCCTGGAGCTTGAGCCGAAGTGCGGCACCGGTGGCCGCCTCATCCGCCATGTTCACGATATTCATGCGCCGCAGCATAGACTGGCCATGGCGAACGGGGGAAGAGGGCGGCATGCAGTCGCCCGCGGCGCCCTTCACAGGCGCCGCGGCAATTACCGTGCGTCAGCGTTCAGTTAGGCAGCGGAAGAGTCGCTCGTCTGCCGATACGCCATCGAGCAATGCTGACCGCAATACGGCCGGCCTGCGTCGGCTTGCTGTCCGCAGAAATGGAAGCCCGATTCTCCCGGGTTGCCGATCGGCCACTGACAGAGCCTGTCCGTTACCGGATTGAGCATTGCGATTGTCGGTTTGGAGGGCACGCTCCGTGTCGACAGGCCGAGGCGATGCGCCTTGCCGATCACCGCGTTGCGCGTGACGTGACCGAGCGATTCCGCAATTTGTCTCGCCGACAGACCTTCCCCCCATAATTCCTTAAGCAATTCAACGCGTTCCGCTGTCCATTCCATGCTGACCCCACATGACGTTGTCGTTTCAGTTCTGCCAGGGGGTGCCGTAATTCGGCACACATTTAGTGCGGCAGAGACGATAAACATACTATATCCAGTATGTCCTCCGGTCTCAACCCGAATTGACAGGCGAATTGCGCCGACAATTCATTTTCACCGATATGAACGCAGGTCCGGTGCTGCAGGCAGGACACCTCGGGGGATTTGTCGCTGCCAGCCCCGGCGCCAAAGGCCGGGACTGCGTCGCTGATCGACCGTTCCCTTATAGCGGCTGCCTTGAAGGGCGGCTATAGGCTGATAGGGTTAATTTCTGTCTTTTTTCGCACCTCGGGATAACTCTATGGACAACACACGATAGCGCTCAATTATGGTTCGAGACCTGGCCGAGCGAGGGCCAGGAGGGGGGCGCGGCAACGTCTTTCGCGCCACAGGCGTTGCAGCGCATGCGCACGCCGATTTCCGGTACGGGCTGCGCCGGTCCGAGCCGGCCGACCAGGGTTTCGATCGGAAGGACGGCATTATGGCCGCACCGGTTGCACCAGCAGAACACGTCGACGTCTTCCGCTTCGAGGTCGCCGAGCGTGGTCGGACGGTGGGCGTCCTCTTCTCCCGACAGCGCATCGCGTTTCATGCCGCCCATGTTCAGCGTTCTCGATCCGTGGTTTCACGAATGAGAACATAACAGGAACATTAAGGGTGCGTCAATGTGCCCTTACGCTTGGCGTGCGATCAGTGGGCGGAAACGAGCCGCAGCGGTTTATCGAAAACCTTCAGAACGTCGGTCATCGTCGGGCCCTTTTTGATCCTGCGCTGCCCGTCGAATACCGTGTATTCGCAGTCTTTTCCGCCGCCCGCCTTGGCCACGGCATAGAGCGGCGCATCGAAGCTGTGGCGAAACACCGAAAAGACCGCGATGCCGCCATAATGGTCGATCGCGTAATCGCGCCACTCGCCGCTGGCGACGCGGCGGCTGTAAACATCGAGGAGTTGTCTGAGTTCTTGACGGCTGAAAAATACCCGTTTTTTAACCTTTTTGCTTTTAAAGGCGGTCAGCTCGATCATTGTCGTCATCGGCTAATTCTCTCCATTCCTGTCCCTACATAGACGCACGCCGCCGCCTAGCGTATACGCTCCGCACCCGTCCCATAGGGGTCGGGCGTGGCGTAGCAGGTCGGCTGTCCCAGCGTGCGGTAGCAGTAAATCGGCTTCTCGATGACCTGTTGCTCAAAGCTGTCGCGGCACATCGGACCGCCATCTTCGATAGCCTGCAACAGGTTGCATTCCTTGCCGGAAGCCGCCTCGGCGATATAGTCCGTTGGAACCTTGTCCGTATAGACGAAATTCGCTAGTCCGGCGCCAAGCACGAAAACCGACTCGGTGCCGCAAGATGTCAGCAAAAATAGAATGGACGCGAGGATCAGGCAGGGCCGCGCCCTGCCTTGGAATTCCGACTCGACGGCCTCTTCGGCGCCGGCCTGTTCCAATCGATTCTCCTTCGTCTCAGGATCGCCCGATTAGAGCGCCATACACAACCACGATCTTGCCGCAAGCCCGCGTTGGACGCAAGCCCGGCACAGGAATAGTTAATGCGGGAAAATGCTTAAGATTCCGTGTCGCGGCGTTTGCCACGGTCATGGTGTGAAGCTATATTCCCCGGCCTCTGCGCAGACGCTAGGAGACGCCCGTGGCGGATATCTTCGAAGAAGTCGACGAAGAACTAAAGCAGGAAAATTTCAAGAAGCTGTGGGACCGCTTTGGGCGGTACATAGTCGCTGCCGTCGTCCTGATCGTCGCGGGGGTGTCGGCTCATCAAGCTTGGCAGCATTATACGCAAACCCAGCAGCAAGCCTATAGCGAGCGGTTCCTTGCCGCCATGAAGCTGTCGGAGGAAGGCAAGGATACCGATGCCGCCGCCGTACTGACGGTCCTCGCCGCGGAGGCCAGCGACGGATACGCCATGCTGGCGCGGTTTCGCGAGGCGGCAGCCCGCCGCGCGGCCGGCGACGAGGCGACCGCAATCGAAATTTACGACGCCTTGGCGGTGGACGATGCCAACGAACCGTTTTACCGGGAACTCGCGGTTCTGCTGTCGGTCATGGCACAGGCCGATACCGGCGACATAGCGGCCATGTCCGAACGGCTCACGCCGCTGGCGGAATCCGGTCCGTGGCGCCATACGGCAAACGAATATCTCGGCTTGTTCGCGATTCGTCAGGGCGATACCGCTGCCGCACGCAAACGCTTTCAATCCGTTGCCGACGATCTGGAAGCGCCGCAAGGAGCCCGCGCGCGTGCTGCCGAGCTTCTTCTCACGCTCGATAAGTAAGCACGCATGGTGCGTCCGCTGTCCCATAAGCTGATCCTCGGCGCGCTTCTTTTCGCCGTTTCCGGCTGCGGTTTATTCGAGGAAGAGGACCGTCGAATCCCGGGTGAGCGGATTGCGGTCCTGCGTCTCGAGCGGCAGCTTGAACCGGACAGACGAGTCGCCGATCTGCAGGTGCGGCTGCCCCGGCCGGCGCCGTTGCCGTCCTGGCAGCAGGCTGGCGGGAACGGGGCGCATGCGCAACATCATGTCGCCCTGCCGGCCACCGTCAGGGAGGCATGGCGGACCGATATCGGCGAAGGGTCCGAGTCGACGATGCGTCTCCTGGCGGCGCCGATCGTCGCCGGAGGCCGGGCCTATGTCATGGATGTCGAATCCCGGGTCAGCGCGGTGAATACGGCGAACGGTGACGTTATCTGGGAATTCGATCCCAAGGTCCCCGACGATGACGATGAGGCGTTCGGCGGCGGAATCGCCTACGCCGATGGCTTCCTGTACGTTTCGACCGGGTTTGCCGATGTCATTTCCCTGGATGCGACGACCGGCAAGGAGCGCTGGCGCAAGCGGCTGACGGGACCGATGCGGGCGGCGCCGTCCGTCGCGGATGGCCGCGTGTTCGTCGTGACGATCGACAATCAGCTCTTCGCGTTGGATGGAAAGACGGGCGAACGCCTGTGGTCGCATGCCGGTTTCTCGGAAATTGCCGGCCTGCTGGGTGCGGCAAGTCCGGCGGTTGCGACGGGAACGGTCATCGTGCCGTATTCCTCGGGTGAAATTTTCGCGCTTCGCGTCGAGAACGGCAGACCGCTTTGGTCGGACAATCTCTCCTCGTCTCGGCGTCTGGATGCCTTGTCGACCTTGGCCGACATCCGCGGCATGCCGGTCATCGACCGTGGGTTGGTTTACGCGATCAGCCATTCCGGACGGATGGTGGCGATCGATCTTAGAACCGGCGCGCGGGCGTGGGAGAAGAATATCGGTGGCGTCGAGATGCCGTGGATTGCGGGGGAGTTTATCTTTCTGCTGACCAATGAAAGTCAGCTGATCTGCCTGACACGGCGCGGCGGGCGGATTCGTTGGGTTCGGGATTTACCGCAATTCGAGGAGCCGGACGACAAGGACGATCCGATCAAGTGGTCCGGCCCGATTTTGGCGGGCGACCGGCTCGTCGTCACCGGAAGCCATGGCGAAGCGTGGTCCGTGTCACCATATACAGGTAAGGTGCTTGGACGGTCCGAACTGTCCGGCGATGTATTTTTGCCGCCTGTGGTCGCGGACGGATCACTTTATTTTTTAACGGAGGACGGCGACCTCATCGCAATGCGATGAAGTTGCACTCCTAAAGCTTAGCGAACGATGACTTTTACTGTCGCCATCATCGGCCGGCCCAATGTGGGTAAGTCGACCCTGTTCAACCGTTTGGTCGGCAAGCGTCTGGCCTTGGTCGACGATACGCCGGGCGTGACGCGCGATCGGCGCGAGGGGGCAGGACGTATCGGCGACCTGTTTTTCCAGGTCATCGATACCGCGGGGCTCGAGGAGGTCTTTGACGACAGTCTCGAGGCGCGGATGCGCCGGCAGACGGAACAGGCGATCGCGGATGCGGATGTCGCCTTATTGCTGATCGATGCCCGCGCCGGTATCACCCCACTGGATGAACATTTCGCCAACTGGGCGCGGCGCGGCCCGACCCCTGTCGTTCTGCTGGCGAACAAGTGCGAAGGGATGTCGGGCCGGCAAGGCGTCTACGATTCCTACTCTTTGGGGTTGGGAGATCCGGTCGCGATATCGGCCGAACATGGCGAAGGGCTGGGCTCCCTTTTCGAGGTTCTGTTGCCCTTTCAGTCCAGCGACGACGAAGACGGGGAAGCAGGGGACAGGCCGTTGCAGCTTGCGATCGTCGGGCGGCCCAACGTGGGCAAGTCGACCCTCGTCAATAAGCTGATCGGGGAGGACCGTCTTCTGACCGGACCGGAGGCCGGCATCACCCGCGACTCGATTGCCCTCGACTGGCAGTACAAAGGCCGCCCGCTCAAGCTCGTCGACACCGCGGGACTGCGCCGCCGGGCCCGCATTTCAGAAAAGATCGAAAAGCTTTCGACGGCCGACACGATGCGGTCTATCCGGTTCGCCCAGGTGGTGGTCCTCCTGCTCGACGCTGCGGATATGCTGGAGAAGCAGGATCTGACGATCGCCCGTCAGACCATCGAAGAAGGGCGGGCGCTGGTCGTCGCAGCGAACAAGTGGGACATGATCTCCGAGCGGGAAGCGGCGCTCCGTCTCCTGAACGACCGGCTCGAGACGTCGCTGCCGCAGGTGCGCGGCGTCCCAGTCGTGACAATGTCCGCGTTGAACGGGAGCAATCTCGACAAGCTGCTGAATGCCGTCTTCTCGATTTACGATATCTGGGATACGCGGATCGAAACGTCGAAGCTGAACGAATGGCTTGGATATATGCTGGAGGCGCATCCGCCGCCGCTGGCATCGGGCCGGCGAGTCCGGTTGCGCTATATGACCCAGATAAAATCGAGGCCACCGACTTTTGCGATATGGACATCCCGGCCGGACGCCGTGCCTGAATCCTATCTGCGCTATCTGTCGAACGGCTTGCGGGACGATTTCGGCCTCGTCGGCATTCCGCTGCGATTGTTGCTGCGTAAGGGCCGCAATCCCTACGCTGGCAGGAAATGAGTGCCGCGGGCGCACGAATTATAGCCGTGTTCCTGGCCGCTGTGGCGCTTGCCGGATGTGCCGACAAACCAGGGCAAAAACAGCCCGAAAACGCGCTGGACGGCCGCTGGTTCGGCCATTTCGAATCCTCTCTCGGTCCATTGGGATGCCCGGGACGGGGGCCGCTAACGGTCGAAATCGAGAAGGGCTCGCTTGCCGGCGACGCGCAGGGTGACGGCTTTGTCATGGCGGTAAGCGGTTTTTTGGGATCGGATGGTGCGGTGCAGGACGGCGTTTTTCGGCGCGACGATCGGGCGGCCGCAATTGTTACCGGCACCTTCCTCGGGACAGCGCGGCAGGCCGCTGGCAGGGCGCGTCCTGCGAAGGCATTTGGGCGCTGCGCCGCGTTCCTTAGGGGGAGGAGATTCTTGGGAGACGAGAGCAAGGCGAACCTGATCCGATACGGCACGTCCTTTCCATATAGGTTACTGTCATCCTCGGCTTGATCGAGGATCCAGTCCGCCGCGCGAATTGCCGTCGCCCCAAGCGAGGTTCGCTCCAGACATATGAAGCCAAGCGCATAAGCGCGGAAATTAGAACGGAGAGGACCTTTACGAACGACTGTGAAGCCCCTCCGTGGACTGGATCCTTGTCTGTTGTGTTTGTGTCAGAATGAGAACGGGCGGGAGACCGTTGGATCCTCGGTCTTGAAGACCGTGATTGGGCCTGGCTCCCCGCCCGCGTTTGCTTACTCATCCTGAACAGTTGCCAGGGGCTGCCCCAAGCAGATCCCGCATGACAAGGACAGGAACCATGACGATATACCAAGATCACATCGGAATCGACGTTTCCAAGGACCAGCTCGACCTGTTCAGCATCGCCCGCGACAAGGCCTGGCGTATCGCCAATGAGCGTGATGCCATCCGGGTGCTGCTGCGCGAGTTGCCCCCTGACGCGCTCGTCGTCTTCGAAGCCACGAGCGTCTATGACAAAACCCTGCGCCGTGTGCTGTCTCGCGCCGGTCGGCCCTTCGCCAGGGTCAATCCGAGGCGGGCCCGTGAGTTCGCCCGCGCCACCGGCCTCCTCGCCAAGACCGACCGCGTCGATGCTCGCATGCTTGCCTGGCTCGGCGCCCGTCTCGACCCAACGCCGACCTGCGAGCCTTCGCCCGAACGGCAGCACCTGGCCGAGTTGCTGCAGCGGCGCAACCAGCTCGTCGAGATGCGCAAACAGGAAAAGACCCGCCTCAAACAGGTCGACCCCGGTCCTCTCCGGCGCGATATCAAAAGCCTCATCGAAGTCCTGTCGCGCCACATTGCTACCTTCGAGCGCGCCATCAAAAACCTTATCGAAACGAACACGGAGTTCGACCGTCTCGTACACACCCTGCAGACCGCGCCCGGTGTCGGACCGGTCATCGCCGCGACCCTGATCGCCGAAATGCCGGAACTCGGAAACCTCGACCGCCGGGCCGTCGCCCTGCTGGCCGGTCTCGCACCCATCGCCGACGACTCAGGAAAACGCAAAGGCTATCGAAAAATCAGCGGCGGCAGGCCACGCCTTAGACGCGCCCTTTATCTCGCGGCTCTCACCGCAAAGCGTAACCCGGCCTTTCAGCCCTTCTATGACAGGCTCCGCGATAACGGAAAACAGCCCAAAACCGCCATTATCGCTGTCGCCCGAAAACTTATCGTCACACTCAACGCAATGATCCGAAACAACGAAACCTTCAAACAACAAACCGCATGACAAACACAGTTGCCCAATCAAGTTGAGGATGACGGCTTTGGTTGGTGGAGGTCAGGCCGCAATCATAAGCGATTGCCTTGCCCTTCAATAAAGAGTGCGCCGATGGTGACGTCAGCCATTTCGTGGAGACCGTCTTATCGCCCTCTACTGCGCGTCGACGATCTCGCCGTTTTGCTGACAGGATGCCTCAGCGAGCGTGACGAACACCTCGGTAATCTCGTCCGGGGTCCGTAGCGTACTTGGGTCTTCGCCTGGGAACGCTTGTGCACGCATCGCCGTGCGCACGGCGCCGGGGTTGACGATATTCGCCCTGACATTGGTCTTTGTGATCTCGCCCGCATAGGTGCGGACGAGCGCTTCCAGTGCGGCCTTGCTGGCGGAGTAGGGGCCCCAATATGGCCGCGCGGTTTGTGCCGTGCCGGCGGACACGAAAATCGCTCGGCCTGCTTCGGAGAGACGAAGCAGCGGGTCGAGGCTGCGGATGAGCCGGAAGTTGACCGTGGCGTTCAGAGTCATCGCCTCTTCCCATACATTTGGCGCCACATGCGGCAGCGGGGAGAGGATGCCAAGCGTTGCGGCATTTCCCACGAGTATGTCCAGCCGCTTGAAGCGCTCATGAATGGCGCCGCCCATCTGGTCGATCTGATCCATATCGGTGAGATCCAGGGGAAGCAAGGTCGCGCTGCTCCCGGCAGCCTTGACCGCGTCATCGATCTCTTCGAGACCGCCGACGGTTCTTGCGGTGAGAATCAAATGCGCGCCTTCGGCGGCATAGCGTTTCGCGACCGCCGCGCCGATACCGCGGCTGGCGCCGGTAATTAATGCGATCCGGCCGTCGAGACGGCCGGCCATCAACCAATTTCCGCGAGCAATGAAAGCTGACGCGGGTCCTGCTCGCCATCTATGTCGGTGAGCGGGATCGGATAATCGCCCGTGAAGCAGGCGTCGCAATAATGCGGCATATCCTTGTCGCGCTGCGGCTGTCCCATCGCGCGGTACAGACCATCGATCGAGATGAAACGAAGCGAATCCGCGCCGATCAGTTTGCGCATCTCCTCGACATCCATCTGCGCCGCGAGCAAGGCGCTACGCTCCGGCGTATCCACGCCGTAGAAGCACGAATTGGTCGTCGGCGGGCTGGAAATCCGCATATGGACTTCCTTGGCGCCCGCCTGGCGCACCATCTCGACGATTTTGCGCGACGTCGTTCCGCGGACGATCGAATCGTCGACCAGAACCACCCGTTTCCCCGTGATATAGGCGCGGTTGGCGCTGTGCTTCAGCTTGACGCCGAGATGTCGGATTTCATCGGACGGCTCGATGAAGGTGCGGCCGACATAGTGATTTCGGATGATGCCGTACTCGAAGGGTGTGCCGGCGGCTTGCGAGAAGCCGATTGCGGCGGGCACGCCGGAATCCGGAATGGGGACGATAACGTCGGCATCCGTCGGCGCTTCCTTGGCGAGCTCCATACCGATGCGCTTTCGCGCCTCGTAGACGGACGTGCCTTCGACCACGCTGTCGGGCCGTGAAAAATAGATGTATTCGAACACGCAAAACCGCGACGGCATCGGCGGAAAGGGGAAATGGCTGTGCAGGCCATCTTCGTCGATAACGATCAATTCGCCGGGCTTGATATCCCGAACGTAGTCTGCGCCGATGATGTCGAAGGCGCAGCTTTCGGAGGCCAGGATATGGGTGTCGCCGAGGCGGCCGAGCACCAGCGGCCGCACGCCGAGCGGGTCGCGCACACCGATCAGCATGTTCCGGGCCAACGCGACGATCGAGTAGGCGCCTTCGACCTGACGAAGCGAACTGATGAGGCGCTCGACGACCGTGCCGCGTCTCGTCGCCATCAGATGGATGATGATCTCAGTGTCTGTCGTCGACTGAAAAATGCAGCCCTGATGGACCAGTTCTTGGCGCATCGTAAGCGCGTTCGTCAGGTTGCCGTTATGCGCGATGGCCAGTCCGCCGAATGCCAGATCGGCGTAGAGCGGTTGCACGTTGCGCATCATCTGCTCGCCCGTGGTCGAATAGCGCGTATGGCCAATCGCCGCATGTCCGCCGAGCCGCTCGATAACCGACTGCCGGCCGAAGATATCGCCTACCAGACCGGTGTCACGATGTGCGGGGAACTGAACGCCGTCGTAGCTGACGATCCCCGCGGCTTCCTGTCCGCGATGCTGCAGAGCGTGCAGGCCCAGTGCCGTAAGGGCGGCCGCCTCCTCGCTGTCGAGGATGCCGAATATGGCGCATTCCTCGTGCAGCTTGTCGTCTTCGAAAGGGTTTGTGGTTAGCATGAGAGCGCTTACCTCTGCCGGTTTGTATCGATGAGCCGCTGCATATCGCGGCGTTCGTTCTGATTGTAAGAAGACGGCCTGTCCAGCGAACCGCCGTTTCGCAACTTGTTCAACAGCTTTTCAGCCTCGGCCGCCTGTTTCGCGGTGTTTTTCGTCTCTTCCGCGATTGACTTGGTTTCGAGCTGCATGTTCTTCGGCACGATCTGGCGCAAGAAATCGGCACTTTGCTTGACATAGGGCATGGTGCGCGCCTCGGCAAGATAGGGCGCCAGTTCATCGTCCGTCCAGAACCAGGTCGCCGCGATATAGGCAACGCTGATCAGCAGCGCGCCGCGCAACAGTCCAAACAGAAACCCAAGTCCGCTATCTGCCGCGCCGAGCGCGCTGTCCTTCACCCGCCCCGAAATTACGTGGTTCAACAGCGTCAGTATCACCAGGGCGACGACGAAAAGCGCGACACCGGTGACGATGTCGGCCACTGCCTTGATGGCGATGACTTCCCGGACATAGGGTTGCGCGTAGGCGAAACCGTACCCGGCCGCGGCTGCGGCGCCGATCCATGTCGCCAAGGACAGGACTTCGCGGACCAACCCCCGGAAATAGGCCAGGAGGCCGGAGATGATCAAAATCACAACGATCACGACGTCGACGATTTCGAAGGGCAGAGTCATAATACCAAGGAGCGCTGATAGTGACCCCTAGAGATCGCGTATGCGGTCCGTCGGGTAGGAGGAGCGGCGCAGACGATGTGACGCATCGTCAAGCCGTTCCGACGCCCTCCGACGGACCGCATACGCGACCCGAAGGGCAGGTTATCCAGGCTTTCGGACAGCGTCGCACACAGCTTCCGATGCACCGCATCGCTGCACCGTGCGCTTCTTGCCGAAAACCTGGATAACCCGTCTCTATGCGTCACTATCAGCGCTCCTTGGTATTAACCGACCGCGCGAGGTTTCGAAGCGCCGGGCTCCGGAAACAGTCCGAAGAGATCGCCAACCGACGCACAGGCGCGGACATCGAGTCCTTCCGAAGAGGGCTTGCCGCGCCAGTTTGGTGTCAGCGCCTTGGTAAATCCGAGTTTGCCGGCTTCCTTCAGCCGTGCGGCCATCTGGCTGACGGCCCGGATTTCGCCCGACAGGCCGATTTCTCCGAATACGACCATCTCACCCGGCAGCGGGAGCCCCGACAAGGCCGAGGTAAGTGCTGCTGCGACAGCAAGGTCCGCGGCCGGCTCGCTGATGCGTAAGCCGCCGGCGACGTTGAGATAGACGTCCTTACCGGCGAAGCTCATGCCGGCGCGGGATTCCAGTACCGCGAGGATCATTGAGAGCCTGCCGCTGTCCCACCCGACGACATTGCGCCGCGGCGTGCCCAGCGGCGAGGCCGCGACCAGTGCTTGTATCTCGACCAGCATGGGGCGGCTGCCTTCGATGCCGGCAAACACGGCGGCGCCGGAAACGTCGTCGGTGCGGTCGGCGAGGAAAAGTGCCGACGGGTTGGCAACTTCTTCGAGGCCTCCCTCCGTCATTTCGAAGACGCCGATTTCGTCGGTCGGGCCGAAGCGGTTCTTTACGGCGCGCAGAATACGGAACTGGTGGCCACGCTCGCCTTCGAAATACATGACGGTATCGACCATATGTTCAAGCACTCGCGGGCCGGCAATCGTACCCTCCTTGGTGACGTGCCCGACCAGCAGCATGGTGATGCCGCGCCGCTTGGCCATACGGATCAGCTCCTGCGCCGAGGCGCGGACCTGACTGACCGTTCCGGGCGCGGATTCGAGGGCGTCCAGATACATCGTCTGGATGGAATCGATGACCACGACGTCGGGTGCTTCCTTGGTGTCGAGGCTTGCGATGACGTCGCGGACATTGGTCGCCGCGGCCAACTGGACGGGGGCGTTGGTCACCGCTAGCCGCTCGGCGCGCATGCGGACCTGATCGATCGATTCTTCGCCGGAAATATATGCGCAACGCGCGCCGACCGTGGATTTGGTCAAGCCCGCCACCGCTTGCAGCAACAGAGTCGACTTACCGATGCCCGGGTCGCCGCCAATCAGCAGGGCCGAGCCCGGAACCAGCCCGCCGCCGGCAACCCGGTCGAATTCTCTGATGCCTGTTTTGCGCCGTGGTGTCGGCTGTTTTTCACCGTCGAGAGCAACGAAGTCGATCGTTCTGCTGTTACGCTTTGCTGCGCGTGCCTTGCCACCGACGGGTGCGGCGTCGGGGGCCGCTTCCTCGGTAATCGAATTCCACCCACCACAAGCGTCACAGCGCCCGGCCCATCGAGGATGGACGGCGCCGCAGGCCTGACAGACGTGCCGTGTCGTCGCGCGTGCCATTCAATCGCTTTCCGGCATGGTCATACCAAGGAGCGTTGATAGTGACCCCTAGAGATCGCGAATGCGGTCCGTCGGGTAGGAGGGGCGGCGCAGTCGATGTGGTGCATCGTCAAGCCGTTCCGACGCCCTCCGACGGACCGCATTCGCGACCCGAAGGGCGGGTTATCCAGGCTTTCGGACAGCGTCGCGCCCGGCTTCCGATGCCCCGCATCGCTGCGCCGCGCGCTCCTTGCCGAAAACCTGGATAACCCGTCTCTAGGGGTCACTATCAGCGCTCCTTGGTATCACCGCTCGCGTCACAATCGGCGCAGTTCCATCTGGATCGGTCCTTCGGCGCGGCCATGTATGAACTGGTCCACGTGCGGTTCTCCCGAATGGTCGATATCGGCCGTCCGGCCGACCCAAATGATCTTTCCCTTATACAGCATCGCAATGTGGTCGGAAATCTTGCGTGCGCTGGCCATGTCATGGGTGATGGAGAGCGCTGTCGCACCCAGTTCCTTGACGCATTTGACGATGAGATCGTTGATGATATCCCCCATGATCGGGTCGAGCCCGGTGGTCGGCTCATCGAAAAAGATGATTTCCGGCTCGGTCGCAATGGCACGGGCCAGGCCGACGCGTTTCTGCATGCCGCCGGAGAGCTCCGCTGGCGATAGTTCCCCGACTTCCGCGCTAAGTCCAACGGCCGCAAGCTTTTCTAGGGCGATGTCCTTGGCCTTGTTGCGGTTCATGCGGTGGCCCTGAATGAGGCCGAAGGCGACGTTCTCCCAAACCGGAAGGCTGTCGAAAAGGGCGCCGCCCTGAAACAGCATGCCGAATTTGCGGTTGACCCGTTCGCGGTCGGCGCCGCTCATGCCGACAATCGATTCGCCGTCGATCTCGATCGTGCCGCTATCGGGCGTTAGCAGGCCGAGGATGCATTTCAGCGTGACGGATTTACCGCTGCCGGAACCGCCGATAATGACCAGTGATTCGCCTGGGGTGATTTCCAGATCGATTCCGTCCAGCACGACCTTGTCGCCGAACCGCTTGTGGACATCCGTCAGTTTGATCTTCGGTGTTGTCATGCCGACAGGAACAGTTCGGTAATGATATAATTGAAGATCAGGATCAATATCGACGCCGATACGACGGCGTTCGTTGTCGCCGCGCCGACGCCTTGTGCGCCGCCGCGGCTGTTATAACCGTGGTAACAGCCCATCAAGGTGACGATAAACCCGAATGTGGCCGCTTTCACAAGGCCGGAAAAAACATCAACGAATTCCAGGACTTTGAAAGTCTCGCTGATATAGACGCCGGGGTTGAACCCGAGCTTGTAGACCGAAACGATATAGCCGCCGAACACGCCGATGATATCGCCGACGAACACGAGCAGCGGCAGCATCGTAAAGCCGGCGATGATACGCGGCGCGATGAGGTATTTGAACGGGTTCGTGGACAGCGTGTCCAGCGCGTCGATCTGCTCGGTGACTCGCATGGTGCCGAGCTCGGCCGCCATGGCGGCGCCGATGCGGCCAGCGACCATCAAGCCGGCCAGAACCGGTCCCAGCTCGCGCGTGATGCCGAGCGCGACGACCTTGGCGATCGCGCCCTCCGCTGAAAACCGGGAAAACCCGGCATAGGTCTGCAAACCGAGCGCCATGCCGGCAAACAGGGTGGTCATGCCGACCACGGGCAGGGAATAGTATCCGATGTCGATCATCTGCCGCCCGAGCAGGCGAAAATAGAAGGGCGGGCGCGCACAGTGAGAGATCGACAGAAACGTGAACAGCGCAATCTTACCGGTGGCTTCGAGAAAACCGAGAAACGCCTTGCCGACGGGCTGGAACGGGTTCACGCGGCGGTCTCGATATAGCGCCGCCGGTAGCGGCGGCCGAGCCGCGTGAGAATCTCGTAGCCGATGGTCCCTGCCGCCTCGGCGTCCATGTCGGGGTCGTTTAAGGGGCCGATCAGGTCCACCATATCGCCCGGTTTCGCATCTGGAACGTCGCTAATGTCGAGGGTCATGAGATCCATCGATACCCGCCCTATCACGGGCGCCGCAATCTTGCCGATATAGGCAGTGCCCTCATTGCCCAAGCTGCGCGGCAACCCGTCCGCGTATCCGGCCGCAACGGTCGCCACTTTGGTCGGCCCCGTGATCCGGCGGGTCGCACCATAGCCAACGGTCTGGGGGGTGTCAACGTCACGGACCTGCAGGATTTTCGCTTGTAAATGAACGACTTGCGCCATCGGATTGGGTTTTTCCCGGTTCGGCGTGACGCCGTACAGCGCCGCCCCCGCACGCACCATATCGAAGTGCCAAGCAGCCCCCAGAAAGATCCCGCTCGACGCCGCCAACGAGCGCTTCGCTACCGGTAGAAGACCGGTAGTTTTGGCAAACGCATCGCGCTGCTGCTTATTGAGCGGATGGTCCGGCGTATCACCACAGGCAAGGTGGCTGATCACAAGGTCGATGTCGATATTCGCAAGCCGCTCCGGCGCTGCGATGAGCTGTTCTGTTTCCTTCGGCGTCAGACCAAGTCGGGACAAGCCGGTGTCGATCTGCAAGGCGGCCGGCGGCACGCCCTTTTCGAAGCGGAAGCCGGCCCAGCGGTCGAGCTGTCCGGGATCATTCAGGACCGGACGTATGTTGTACTCCGCGCAGGCGTCCGTTTCCCCGGGCATCAGGCCGTTCAAATAATAGATGATTGCTCCCGGCTGCACCGCGCGCAGCGCGATTGCTTCGTCGAGGGTCGCCACGAAAAAAGTCGTGCAGCCAGCCTCCGTCAGCGCCTGTGCAACCTGCTCCGCGCCAAGCCCGTAACCGTTGGCTTTCACCACCGCAGCGCAGACCGCCTTTTTCGCGCGTTTGGCGAGAAGCTTGTAGTTCGACTTGACAGCACCGAGGTCGATGCTCAGCACCGACGTCGCGTGCTGCGGGCCTGCTTCGTCAATAAGGGACATCCGAACCGTCATGATGGCGGTCAAGATCGGCAAACCGCGTCAGACTGCCCTCGAAATAGACATCGATGGTGCCAACCGGGCCATGGCGCTGTTTGGCGATGATAATGCTCGCCGTGTTGCGGACATCCGCGATGCGGTCCTGCCAGCGCTGGTGGCGGTCTTGCCACCGATCATTTGCTTCATCGACGTTGAGAATCGGCTCGCCTTTTTCCAGGTAATACTCTTCGCGAAAGATGAACATCACGACGTCGGCGTCCTGCTCGATCGATCCGGACTCGCGAAGGTCGGATAGCTGCGGCCGTTTGTCCTCGCGGGATTCGACCTGACGGCTGAGCTGCGAGAGTGCGAGGACAGGCACTTCGAGCTCCTTGGCCAAGGTTTTCAGGCCGCGGCTGATTTCGCCGATTTCCTGGACCCGATTGTCGTTGCGGCGGCCGGGCGGCGGTTGCAGGAGCTGCAAATAATCCACGATAACGAGGCCGAGCCCCCCGTGCTGACGCTTCATCCGCCGCGCACGGGTCCGGACGGCGGAAATGGATAACGCCGGCGTGTCGTCGATCATCAGGGGAACACGATGAATTTCCTGGCTCGCGGTGACGAAGCGGGTGAATTCATCCGTTTTGACGTCGCCTCGCCGGATGCGGTCGGACGGTATCTCCGATTGCTCCGACAGTATCCGGGTCGCGAGCTGCTCGGCCGACATTTCCAGCGAGAAAAACAGCACCGCACCGCTTTCGCCTGACTTCTCCATTGCTGCTTGCACAGATTTGGCGGCGCTAAGCGCAATATTGGTGGCGAGCGCTGTTTTCCCCATGGATGGCCGGGCGGCCAGGATGATCAAGTCCGACGGATGCAATCCGCCGAGTTTGTGATCCAGGAGGCTCAGGCCCGTCGTAATGCCCACGACATGGCTGTCTCGCTTGAACGCCTCTTCGGCCATATTGACTGCGACGATGGACGCATCTTTTAAAGAGAGTGCACCCCGCTCGGTTTCTCCAGTCGTTGCGAGGTCATACAGCCGCTGCTCGGTTTGCTCGATCTGGTCGGTTGCGGTGATGTCGAGGTCGTTTTCGTAAGCCTCGTTTACGACATCCTCGCCCAGTCCGATGAGGGAGCGTTTCAGGTAGAGATCGTGGACCGTGCGACCGTAATCAGCCGCGTTGACCACCGAGATAACCGCAGTCGCCATCTCGTAGAGATAATCTGCCCCGCCAACCTCGGCGAGCGCTTCATCGCTATCAAATAAGTGCTTCAGCGTTAGCGGACTTGCCACCTGACCGCGCTCGACCAGCTTGGTAATCGTCTCGAAAATGCGGCCATGCACCGGTTCGAAGAAATGTTCCGGGCGAAGGAAGTCAGCGACCGCTTCGAAAGCGCGGTTGTTGGTCAGGATGGCGCCCAGCAGCGCGGCCTCAACTTCCGTATTATGTGGCGGTGTCCGGAAGGCGGGACCGGATGCGGTCTCGCCGTGAAGGCTCGTGACGTTTGCGTCTGCGTTTTCCATGAGACGCGTTTAACACTCATTTCGCGTCAAGGCGAGGGGAAGGCCAAGGTGGCGAAACGAATATTTCTATAAACCGAAAAGGGTTTCGTTAGTAACGTGAGAACTGGGGGTAAGCGTGCGATAGAGAACAATACATGTGGATAAGATGAACAACATGCCGCGAGAATATGTTTCAAATATGAGAAAGGCGGCGTGCCATCACAGCACACCGCCTGTTCCGCAATCGCAATTTTTGCGAATCGCCTAATCTTCGGTCTTCTCCTCGTCAGCGGCGGGCGCTTCTGCCGCGTCCGTCTCGACAGGTGGCTCTTCGGCCGGCGTATCTTCCGCTGGTGTTTCGTCGAACAGGGCCTCTGTTTCCACATCGTCGTCCTCGCCACTTTCCGAGGGGATGATCGCATGGCCGAGCTTCTCTTGCATTTCGGCCTCTTCCGGAGACTGGGCAACATTAACCGTAACGCTGACAGCGAGCTCCGGGTGGAGTCGGACGCGGTAGGCGTGCAAGCCGAGCATTTTTAGCGGCCGTTCCATCAGGACCTGATTACGCTCGATCGTGAACCCGGCCTCCGAGACGGCTTCGGCAATGTCACGGCTGCTTACGGAACCATAAAGCTGTCCGCTGTCGCCAGCGTTGCGGATAATGGCGACCGTTAGGCCGTCGAGCTTGTCGCCGATCTTCTCCGCTTCAGTGCGCCGTTCGAGGTTGGCGGCTTCGAGCTGCGTTTTCTCTTTCTCGAAATAGTCGAGATTTCCCGGCGTCGCGCGCAGCGCCTTCTTTTGCGGCAGCAGGAAATTGCGTGCAAAGCCCGGCCGCACAGTGACGACATCGCCCATCTGACCGAGCTTCTCGATACGTTCTAGTAGAATAACGTCCATGATTTTACCTCCGACAGGTCAGGTGAAACGGCGTCTCAACCCAATCCATTGTTCGATCAGCCCCAGCGTGGCGACGATAACGACGAGCCATCCGAAGACGATCAGCATTCCGTAAAAAGCGATGAGTAAGAAGGGACCGGCTGACTTCTGCCGGCACAGCGCGTGAACAACCGCCAGTCCCATGAAAAAGAAGGGCACGATCAGAATGATCGCGAGATTGGTGCCATAGAAACCCAGCGCCCCTGGTAATAGCAGCCCGACAAGCGCCGCCGCCGCCGCCGCAATGGGGAACCAGTTCGGAAACTCCATTGAGACGATATCGGGCGACGGCCGGATGTTGCGCTGAAAACGAACGAGCAGCCCTTGCGCCAGGGCGGCGTTGATCACGGTCATGACGAACCAAGATGCCGCGACGAAACCCGGCACGATTGGCGTCAGCGTATTTACGATATTCTCGCGATGTTCCGCTGCGCCTGGCGCCGTCATCGAGGATGCGAGATTCTCAACAAAAGCCTGCGTTGTGCCTTCGAAGCCACCTGGCTGCGTTGCAAGCCACAGGGCCGCTAGCGTGTATATACCCGCGCCGAAAACGCTGAGCGTGACGACCATGAGACCGGCGGGGTACCAGGCAACGTTTCCTTGCGGATCGTTGCGCGAGAGCAGTGATTGGCGCACCAGCACGATGGTGGGCAGGGCGGTGACAAAAAAGAAGACCAATGCCGCCATGAAGCCGCCGGGAAGCAGCATGCCGATGGTCGCCGTCGCGCCCGCCGCCGCTCCCGCGGTAAGGCCCAGACCGAGGCCGACAAGGTAAAGTGGCAATGCTGCGAAATAGGCGAGCACGAGACCACCGAACGAGCCGGACACGGTCAAGCTGTATATCAGGACGCTGGCGGCTCCGCCGCCAATCGCCAACAGCCAATAGCGAGACACCTCAAACCCTCCAGATGGGGGCTGCCCTACTGAATAACGTAGGGCAGCAGGCCGAGATAACGCGCCCGCTTGATGGCGCGCGAGAGCTCGCGCTGTTTCTTCGCCGATACGGCGGTGATCCGGCTCGGCACGATTTTTCCGCGCTCGGAAATAAACCGCTGAAGCAACCGGACATCCTTGTAGTCGATCGTCGGCGCATTTGGCCCACTGAACGGGCACGATTTACGGCGCCGGAAAAATGGCCGTCGGCCACCACCTCCGCCACCGCTGCTTTCTGGTCTACCACCATTCATGTCTCATCTCCCGCCGGCGCGGCCACTTCAGCCTTCGGCGCGGCTACTTCGGCCTTAGGTGCGGCCACTTCGGCCTTCGGCGCGTCCTCCGACGCCTTGCTCTCATCACTTTGCTCGGGGCGCCCCCTGTCCCTGTCACGCCCGTATCGGCCACCGCGCTCACTGCGGCTTGCCATCATAACGGACGCATCTTCAGGCAAATCGTCGCTGCGAAGAGTCAGAAAACGAAGAATATCTTCATGCAGGCCCATCTGGCGTTCCATCTCGCGAACCGACTCGATCGGCGCGTCGAGGTTAAACAGGACGAAATGGCCCTTCTTGTTCTTTTTCATGCGGTAGGCGAGGCTCTTGAGGCCCCAATACTCGCGGCGTGCGACCGTGCCGCCGTCGGCGGTGATGATCTCCGCCATGGTGTCAGCAATCGCTTCGACTTGGGTGGACGAGATGTCCTGACGTGCGACGAACACGTTCTCGTAGTATGGCATTTGGTACTCCCTATGGCTGATGCAGCCCGGCGTCCCCACGATGGAGAGCGTCCCGGACCCTTAGCCGATCACTGCCAGCGACCGGCAAGGAGTGGTTCTCCGAAAGGCGCAACATACACATTTCAAAGGCCTGGGAAAGCAAAATCGATGGCAAGCACTTCGGTTGGCGATGGGGGTTTCCATTCGATATAGTGCGCCGGTCGGAACGCCGCTGGGGGACACAGACCGTGATAGCTTCAATGACCGGATTCGCGCGCGCGCGCGGGCATCACGGGGATGACGCCTGGGTATGGGAAATCAAAAGTGTTAACGCACGGGGCCTCGATATTCGGGTTCGCCTGCCGTCGGGGCAGGATGAGGTCGAAACGGCAATCCGCGACGCCATTGCCAAGCGGTTTCGAAGGGGCTCCTTCTTTGCGTCCCTTAATTCCCAGCGGTCGGAAGGGGATACCCCGCTTCAGATAAACCGAGAGTTGCTGGATCAACTCCTTGCCGTAACGCAGGAGCTAGGCGGGCAGGCTCCGCGTGTCGAGGCTCTTTTGTCCGTGCGCGGGGTCGTGGTTCCCGCGGATAGAGTGCTGGACGAAGATGCCGAAGCGGTACGGCGGCGCGCGTATATCGGCTCGTTTGGTGAGGCGCTGGACGATCTCGAAGCAGCGCGGCAGGACGAAGGCAAGCGACTCGCAGCGATCCTTGACGACCGATTGACCGAAATAGAGACACTTGTCACAGAGGCGGAGACCGAGGCTGCGGCACGCCCAGAAGCGATGCGCGAGCGGCTTGCAGCCCAACTTGCCGAATTGCTTGAAAACGTTCGAAGCGTTCCGGAGGAGCGTTTGGCGCAGGAACTGGCGCTTATTGCCGTAAAGGGCGATGTGCGTGAGGAGATAGATCGGTTGGGCGCACATATAGCGCAAGCGCGCGATCTGCTATCCGAGCAGGCGGCAGTTGGCCGCCGCCTCGATTTTTTGTGTCAAGAATTCAACCGGGAGGCCAATACGTTATGTGCAAAGTCAAACGACGTTAGTTTGACCCGTATCGGCCTTGCGCTGAAAGCGACCATCGATCAATTGCGTGAGCAGGTGCAGAATGTGGAATAGGGCATTTTAAGTATGGATCCTTATGCCGTGAAACGCCGTGGACTCATGTATGTCCTCTCTTCGCCCTCGGGGGCCGGCAAATCGACGATTGCGCGGGCGATCCTGGACCGCGATGCCGGTATTACGATGTCCGTCTCGGCGACAACCCGCCCTAAGCGGCCCGGAGAAAAGGCTGGCAAGGACTATCAGTTTATCGACCTGACCGAATTTAATCTGATGGTTAATCGGCAGGAATTTTTCGAATATGCCAAGGTCTTCGACAATTACTATGGAACGCCTGCGGCTCCGGTGCGCGCGGAGTTGGAGGCGGGACGCGACGTGCTATTCGATATCGACTGGCAGGGCACGCAGCAACTGGCGGAAAGAGCCCGCGAAGATCTTGTCCGGGTTTTTATATTGCCACCATCGATGATCGAACTGGAGCATCGTCTTGAAACCCGCGCGCAGGATAGCGCGGAGGTCGTGGCCAGGCGTATGGCCAAGGCGGCCGACGAAATGACGCATTACGCCGAATACGACTACATCATCATTAATTATGATGTCGAAGCGAGCGTTTCGGAAGCGCTGGCGATCCTCAAGGCCGAGCGGCTCCGGCGTGACCGTCAGGTTGGTTTGGGAGAGTTCGTCAAGGGGCTGCGTCAGGGCCAGTAAGGCGTTCGTAGGCGCGTGCAAGTGCGGAAAATCCCTGAATATCGACAGTTTCAGCGCGTTGGGTCGGCGTAATGTCCGCTTCCTGAAGGAGACGGAGCGGGTCGACCGATAGCGTCTTGAGGGCGCTACGGAGCATTTTACGGCGCTGTCCGAATGCGGCGGCGGTGACTTTTTCGAGATTAGCCCGATCCGCTGGAAATGGCGGCGTATCGTAAGGTTGCAGGGAGACAACTGCCGAGTCCACTCGGGGCGGCGGTGTAAAGGCGCGTGCCGGCACGTTGAACAGCTTGCGCGTACGGCACCGCCAATTCGCGATTACCGAAAGCCGGCCATACGCAGAATCGCCTGCGCTTGCGGCTATGCGGTCGGCAACTTCGCGCTGAAACATCAATGTCATCTCGACGAAATGTGACGCATTCTCGAGCCAATTTATCAAAAGCGGGGTGCCGACATTGTATGGCAGATTGGCGACAACACGGCGGGGCAGGTCGCCGAGACTGGCGATATCCACCTCGCGGGCGTCTGCGTGGAGAATTTCCAGCCGGCCGGCGGCAGCTTGTTGCAACTCCGCAAGTGCTGCAATACATCGTGTGTCGCGCTCAATCGCGATCACGCGGCTTGCGCCTTGACGAAGAAGGGCGCGCGTCAGGCCGCCAGGGCCGGGACCAACCTCGATTACCGTCCCCGTTGAAAGAGTGCCTGCCGCCCGTGCGATCTTGTCGGTCAGGTTGAGATCCAGAAGAAAATGCTGTCCTAGAGATTTACGCGCACCAAGGCCGTGCGACGCTATCACTGCCCGCAAGGGGGGGAGCGCATCGATTGGATCGGTCAACGCCCCTCCGCGCCGCGTCGACGCCTTGCCATCGCGCTCGCCATTCTCAGCGCTGCTATCAGGCTGCTTTCGTTCGCAACACCGGTTCCTGCGATTTCGAACGCCGTGCCGTGGTCCGGCGACGTACGGACGAAGGGTAGGCCGAGCGTGACATTAACGGCACCATAAAAATCCAGCGTCTTGATTGGGATCAACGCTTGGTCATGATACATGCAGATGGCGGCGTCATATCCGCTGCGTGCCCGCTCATGGAATAACGTATCGGCTGGTTCCGGCCCCCGAACGGATAGGCCTTCGCGCTTCATATGTTCGATCGCCGGTCGAATGATGTCGATTTCTTCCTGACCTATGGCGCCGCCTTCTCCAGCGTGCGGGTTGAGCCCTGTTATGGCGATATGCGGTTGCGCGATACCGAAATCTTTTATCAGTGCGTTGGCGGTGATCTGGGTCATCTCGATTATCTTTTCGAAGGATAGGCTGTTTATCGAGTCACTGAGTGACATATGCACGCAAATCGGAACGACTTTGAGCTGTGCACAAGCAAGCATCATTACGGCCTGGGTTTTGTCGCCTGCCAGTTCCGCAAGGTAATCTGTGTGACCGACATGGGCGAACCCTGACTCGACCAGAGTCTTTTTGTGAATCGGATTGGTGACCAGGGCGTCTGCTCGGCCCGAGCGAACGTGGTCGACCGCGAGGTCGATCGCAGAAATTACGCTCGGCGCATTTTCCGTCAGGGGCGTACCGGGAACCGGCTGGCTTTTCAGACGATGAACAAGTACGGGCAATGCTTGATCATAAGCGGCAGTTGCCTTTTCCGGGCTATCGATCGCCGCAATTTGCGCTGACAAGCCAAGGCGAGCAGCCAATGCTTCGATCCGGATCGGATCGTCGATAAGATAGAATGCTGGAACCCGGCTTTGATCACGGTGAAGCCAGGTTTTCAGCGCAATTTCGCCACCGATCCCTGCGGGTTCACCCATTGTAAGGGCGAGCGGAAGGGTATCTTTCATACGTCCCTAGCTCCGCAAATCGACGAATGCTGATCGCCGAAGGTCTCTCAGATAGCGTCGGGCCACAAGCTCCGCCCGGCTCTGCTGCAATTTGCGGCGAACCGCGCTTCGGCTCAGCGGCTTCTTTTTCGGTTCTAGCCGCTCGCATATCATCAGTATCAGCGTTCGGCCTGTAGCGGAGGTTACGGGTGTGCTTGGCTGGCCGATCTTCAATTCGCTTACGGCTTCACGCAGGGGGGACGGTAAATCACGGATTTTGATTTTTCCAACCGACCCGCTTTCTTTGGTTCCGATCTGCGCGATTACACCGGCGAGGTCGGCACAACTCGTCAGCGCGGCGCGAATATCTCCAGCCAAAGCTTTCTGCGCTACTTCGTCCACGGGCGCAGTCTGTGGGAGAACGACTTGATGGAGATCGACAACCGCATCGCTGGAGCCGGCACTTTCCGGCTGCCGCCGGGCACGAAGTTGAAGAATGTAGTAACCCGAGAGTGTCCGGATTGGCCCGCTGATTTGGTTTGGCTCAAGCTTCAATAAAGCATCGTCGAGTTCACGGCTGAGGCGTCCCGCTTGGATCCAGCCGAGATCACCGCCAAGCGGCGCGCTCGTGCTTTGCGAGAAGGCGCTTGCGAGAGCGGAGAAGTCTGCGCCCCCCTTGATTTGCTGAACCAGCCGTGACGCGGCAAGACGAGTTTTTTCGTCCTCGTCGGGGTCGTCTACCGAAAGAAAGATTTCAGAAACGCGGAACCGTGGCTGGTTTCGCAAGGTGTTGATGCGTTCGAGTTCGCCGTCTACTTCGTCGTCGCTGACTCTGACTTCGCGGCGGAGACGGCGAGATATCGCGCGGCCCCAGGCAATCTGTATTCGTAACTGGCGGCGCAGCGTGCTTTCAGAGACGCTGCTGCGCCGCAGAATATCGACCAGCCCTTTTGCCGACATGTTGTTGCGTTTGGCAACATCGTTAAGCGCCTTATCGACATCCCTGTCGCTTACAGAGACATTCAGTCGATCCGCCTCCTGAGATTGAAGCTCTTCATCGATCAGGTTGCGTAAGATTTGCGAAGACAGGCGCCGCCGATTTTCCGCTGTGTTCGGTACGCCCGTCGACCAGATGACGAATTTCATCCGGTTTACGACATCCAATACGGAAATCACACGGTCGTTAACGACTGCGGCAATGCGCAAAACCTCAGGTGCTTGCGCAAACGCTGATAACGCGCCGAAGAGCATGTAAAGCGCCGCAGCAAACGCCAATACGCGAGAACCCCTGATTGTTGGATTTTTTGATGCTGCCATGCTTCGTTCGTTCAGTTAGCCGCCGTCGTTACAGTGCCGAGATGCTTGAATGTGAGGCGGAATATCACGTCGTCGGACGGTTCGAAGTCCGCGTCCCTGGTGAAACTCCGTCGTGCGTCGGTTGTAAACTTAAAGCACTCATCTTCATAGGTCAGGCTGACTCCAGCGAATAATGTGCCGCCGTTCTCACCAAGGTCTCTTTGCATTCGCATGCGGACGGACCAGTTATCGTCGATCTGTGACTTCATTACGGCGTTGATCTCTTCACGTTTGCCAAGATCGTTTTCGCTCGCTTCATCGTCAATGAACAGATAATTCCCAGAAAAATTCAGTGCTTTCGTCCCGAGCGAAAAACCGATTTCGTTTCGCTTAAACTCGATTCTGTCCTCGGCCGTACGGAATCTGTATAGCAAATTTACATATCGATTAGGCCGGATCTCGATCCGGCCGACGATATCGGAAAGGTGTCGTTCGATGCCGACTTCGTTGACCAGATCATCGTCGGCATGGAATCGGTAACTTTGGCCTATAAAGGCAGTTGTGCGTCCGTCTCCCTCGCCGTAAACGCCGAATTTCATGCCGTAGATAACTTTCTGCCCGCTCTCGACCCTGTCCAGTCCCGGAAAGCGATCCGCACTAAGGATATTGGTGTCGTCGATTTCGACGACAACGCTATCTTCACTCGGTATGGCGCCTGGATTGCTGCCATTCGGCGACAGGACGAGCGCGACAATCGGCTCGATAAACTGTCTTGTCTGTCCGGAGTCGCGAACGAATGGATAACGCCAATCAGCTGTTATTTGCGGAAACAACCTACCGGTAAAGCCGTCATCTTCATTGCTGTCGTCGGCTTGCTGGACGTAATACAGATCGCTTTGCACGGTTGCGCGCACTGTCGTGACAAACCCGGCTTCGGCATGGAACGGTATATCGTAACCGAACTTCAACGACGCACGTTGTGTATCCGCTGCATCGGCACGATACAGCGATAAATAGTTGGCATCAAAGCTAAAGCGCCCGCCAAATTTTGTCGGCAAGCCAACATGGTTGAAGTCGAGGATGGGGGCGATACGCGGCGTATTGGGTCGTTGGCCGCTGCGCAGATCTTGATATAGATAGGTGTTGGCAGCCGCATAATTGCGACCTCTGAAACCCTCGACGAACGCATTCGAGGTCAGTGAATTGCCGCGGCTACCGAAGAAATTAAACCGGCGTAGATAACTTCGATCTGTCGACCGTTCTATATCGAAGCCGGTTCGCCAAGTGTTATCAATATCGTACCGTCCGAGACTGAATATGTGGCCGCGTATCTCGTCCTTGCGGGTCTCCTGCGCGAAGCCGGAACCGATTCTGCGGTCGGCTTCCGCAATGCTGCCGGAGATTTCGAACTCTCCCTTGTTGAAACGGCGGCGGTACTCGCCTGAAAATATGATGCCTTCATCGCGGGTATATATCGGGGAAAAGGTCGCATCTTGGCTTTTATCGATCGCCCAAAAATATGGAATTTCGATGAATGCGCCCAGATTTCCGCTCGAACCGAACGATGGAGTCAGGAATCCGCTTTTTCGTTGCACCGTTGGATCCGGGTGCGCGAGATAAGGGCTATAAATGACAGGGATGCCGTACATTTCGAGACGTGCGTTTTGATAGCGAATTTCTCGCGCGTCCTTATCGTGGACGATGGTTGATGCTTTTAACTGCCACAATGGTGCTCGTTCCGGATTGTCTTCGCAGACCTTGCACGGGGAATAGACGGCGCGTCTCAACGTGGTGCGCGTTCCATTTTCGCGCCGCCCTCGATTGGCGGCGAAACGGCTGTCATCGGCAAGCAAAACGCGGATTTGCTCGATGACTCCGTCGCGCATATCGTCGGTCAGCTCGACATAGTCGGCGAACATCGTGTCGCCATCCGGCTCGAGGATAATGACGTTTCCGGATGCGGTGACCGTGTTCGATTTTTGATTGTAGCTGACAGAATCGGCGAACAGGACACGGTCGCGTTGAGTTATTTCTACGTCACCTTTGGCGACGACGTTCCCAAGTTCCTGGTCGTGAGTCACCTCGTCCGCGCGAATGATGACCGGCGCGCTAGTGGTCTGCGCCGCAACGCTCGGAGCCACAGCGAGGGAAACCGCTATGGCGCATATGCGAAGCATGCGGAGCACTATCCATCCTCGATGTGAAACAACGCAGTTAACCCAAGCAGCGTACTCACCCCGGCTGGTGTCCAGGCTGCAAGTAAGGTGGGAATGCTGGCGGAAAGCCCCAGCGCGTAGACGAGATCTGACATGAAATACAAGAAAAAGCCGCTGAAAACAGCGCCTGCTATAGATATTGCGGCGCCACCACGACGGGATGTACGTAACGAGAATATCGCAGCGATCAGAATCATCGCCGCCAACAACAACGGGCTTGCGAGTAGGGAATGCCAATACAGCTTATGCCGATGCCCAGAAAACCCTGCTTTTTCGAGTGTTTCTATAAATCCCGGTAGTTGCCAAAACGACATCGTCTGTGGCGAGGCAAAGCTGTCGAGAATTTTGTTAAGCGTCAGATCGGTATCAAGCCGATGATTTGAGACAAAGCGGGCAGGCTTGCTCGGCGTTGAAATCCAGGCGTTCCTGATATCCCAATAACCCTTTCGCAGATGTGCCTCATCGGCATCGATCCGTCCGATAAACCGGTCTTTGCCCTCGAACAGGAAAATGATGACGCCCTGAAGCGACATGTCGCTTTGCGCGACGCGCGTTGCATGGATCACCGATTGCCCGCCTGCGTCGGACTGACGCAACCAAAGACCCGCGCTGGATACCGAAAGCAGGCTGACGGTGCGTTTGAGGTAACGGGACTCGAGCTGCTCGTATTTCGACAGCATGACCGATGCGAGAGGATTAAAGAGCGAAATCTGTATTAGACCCACGAGTATCGCGATACCGGTTGCCGGCGCGAGAATTTGCCAGGCTGAGATCCCGGCAGCCCGGGTCACCACGAGCTCGTTTGCGCGGGCGAGGCGCCAGAATGCCAATGTCGCTCCCAACAGTACGCAAAATGGCAACATTTGCTGCACAAGGTGCGGGAGCTTGAAAAGACTCATCTGAAGGATCACCACAATGCCGATATCGGCCTTCCCAGCCGCCCGGCGGAGCAACTCGACAGTATCGAAAAGGAGCGCCACCCCAGTGACACCGCCGAATACGGTGACCAACCAAAACGCGGTATGGCGCGCGAGATAAACAGACAGTGTCGCCGAAAGGCCCATGATGTTCTATGCCGCTGGACTGAAGGCAGGAATCGAGCGCTGCCGCGGTACAAGCATCACGTAAAGCGCAGCGAGGAGCGGCACAATTGAGATGGCGTAAAGCGCTGGAATAACGGCAAGGTGGCGTTCGGCGAGGTTATGCAGACTGATATGTCCAATCGCTATCAAACTGACGACCAACACCGAAACAATGGTAACCCGTAGCTGTCCGCGCCTGTTGAATGGTGCGGACATCAGTAGCGCCAAACCGATGGCGCAGTAGGTCAGCGGCAATATCAGTATGGTGATCCTGTTATGGCCCTCCGCAATGAGTTTTTTCCGTTGAATGCGCTCATCCTGCGTATCGCCGGGGAAGAGCAACTCAGGCAGAAAACGTTCGCGCGGATCACGAAATCGGGAATAGTCTGGACTCTGCTCGGCGGAAATTTCGACAACATACTGATCGAAATATAATAGCGAGAGCTCGCCCTTGTCGCGGTCGACATGCTGCCGGTTTCCGTTGACCAGAATCACGCGGGGGCCGAGCTCGGACTGCACGATTGCGCCTTCCTCAGCCATCATCGTTACCTGTTGTTCCGGGTTCCGATTGTCATGCACGAGGATCCCTCGTAACTCGCCCGCCGCGTTCCGCTCGCGGATAAAGACGGTCACGTTCTGACCGAGCGTATTGAACACGCCTTCCTGCAGTAGGATCGAGCTGTAGTCATTTCGAATAGCGAACTGCAACTCCTTGAATTCTCTGTATGACACCGGGAGCAAATAGAGGTTCAAGAAAACCATGACGACAGACGTAAGTGCCGCCGCGACGAGCCCAGGTTTGGCAATTGCTAGTTGACTCAGGCCAGCAGCGCGCAGAACGACCAGTTCGCTATCGGTCGCGAGGCGGTTATAGGTAAAAATCGCCGCGCAAAACACGGCAATCGGCAAGACAATGGCGAGGAACCGAGGCAATAACAAAGCTGCCAAATAGACGAACATCGAGAGCGGCAGACCACGATTGATGATCAGGTCAACCAGGCGCAAGGACTGCGTCAGCCAGATCGCAAAACACAGGATCGCAGTAACGAACAGCGTCACCCCGACAACCTGCTTCAGCATATATCGAGTTATATAATTCATGATCCGGTTATTGCCCTTTGCATGAGTAATAACGCGGAGCAAATTGATATACTAGGGAAATTTGCTATTCCGACCATGCAACGCAAAGCCATTTTCAGGTGCGCCCCGCAAGTCAGTTATGGCGAGGCGCAGCAGTTCGACCGCACCCAACGGTAACGATGCGTTTGCAATGTCGGCGACAATCAATCGTTTTCGAGCCGGGCCTTGAGATAGGCGACTAGTGGCATCAGACCCGCAAACAGTCCTATCAGGAACCCGTAATAGCCTTCACGATAGCCTTTGCGCTGAATGTAGCACTTGAAAAATCGCGTGAAGATACGGCGGAAATTCTTTCGAAACGTCCCGATATCCTGCGCGGCGCGCAAGCCATGCGCTTGCATTGTCGTGTAGCGGTCGAAACGTTGAATCATGTCGGAAATATCGCGATCGTGATAATGGATGATAGGCGTTTGAAGCCGTTGCCGTTCACCCTGCATCGTAACTTTGGGATGAATGGGTTGGTTCCCCCAACGCTTCGCACCTGGTGTGTACAGGCGGGCAGCGGCGCTTACGCCGAATGATGCGCCCCAGCCATAGCGAACCAGCCGGTCGCCGATATAATTGTCAAACGGAATCAGGAAGTAACCAGGCGGGGTGCCTTCGATCCTGGTGCGAATTTCTTGAGCAAGGTCCGGTGTTACACGTTCGTCGGCGTCGATGTGTAGAATCCAGTCACCACCGCAAGCGTCGATTCCAGCGTGTTGACGGTCGGCTTCGACGTCCCACGACCCTTCGATCAGCTTGTCAGTGAATTTGCCGGCGATCGCCTTCGATCCATCGGTGCATTTGTCCAGGACGACAACCAGTTCATCGGCGAACCGCAGGGTTTCCAGACAATCGGCGAGTTGCGCTTCTTCATTGTGAGCTACGACCAAAGCGGAAAGGCGCGGTGGCGTCATTTGCTCGGGACCGAATGATTGCTTGCCCTAACAAAGCGCGGGACGGGAATTGTATCCCTGGCAAGCCCTGTCTGGTGGGACATGAGCCGGTTCCTGTTGAATATGCGCATTTAAGGCGTTTATGCGTGCATAAACAGAATTGCAAGGCGAAACATCGATGCGATCGGAGCGAATGCCCTCTTCGCTTTTCCTTTTCCGACCGTGAAGCTAGAGTAGCGGGCAAACCCGCTGTACGTCTACAACCGCAAATTTCCTCAATTCCGGAGCTTACCATGAAATTTTCTTTCGCTTCTTTGAGTCTGCCAAAATCCGGTGCAATCGTTGCCGGGGTGAAAGAAGGCAAGGCAATGACACCGGCGGCCAAAGATATCGACAAACGTACGGGAGGTGCGGTGAAACGTGCGCTTGCGAGCGGCCGCTTTACTGGCGCGAAAGGGCAGACTTTGGAAATCCTTGCACCCGCGGGAATGGGCAACTCGCGCATTTTGTTGGTTGGGTTAGGCAGCGGGCTCGATATGCTGGCGCAACAAGCGCTGGGCGGGCGAATACTGGCGCACATGAACTCTGTCGGTGAGACCGCGGCGACATTTCTCGTCGATGACGGGGCGGATGATCTCGCGGAGGCTGCAGCGCAAATCGCATATGGCGCGCGACTGAAAAGTTACCGGTTTGATAAATACCGGACCAAGGAGAAGGCGAACAAAAAGCCCTCGTTGCGGGCATTGGCGCTGCGAGTCGATGGATTTGCGACGGCACGGCGGGCCTTTGCTGTACTCGACAAAGTCGCCGACGGTGTGTTCTTCACGCGGGATCTCGTCTCTGCGCCACCAAATGATTTGTACCCGGAAACGTTTGCGGCCGAAGTGAAAAAGCTCACGGAGCTCGGTGTGAAGGTCGAGGTTCTTGGCGAAAAGCAAATGCAGCGCCTTGGCATGGGAGCCTTGCTTGGAGTCGGGCAGGGATCGATCCGTGAAAGCCGCCTTGTCGTAATGCGATGGAATGGCGCCGCGCGGAACAAACAGCCGCTAGCCTTCGTCGGAAAAGGGGTGACATTCGATACGGGCGGTATCTCGCTGAAGCCCGCCGGCGGTATGGAAGACATGAAATGGGATATGGGCGGCGCCGGCACCGTCGCTGGTGTTATGAAGGCGGTTGCCGGGCGCAAGGCCAAAGCCAACGTCATCGGAGTCATCGGTCTCGTTGAAAATATGCCCGATGGAAATGCCCAACGTCCGGGTGACATCGTAACGTCGATGTCCGGGCAGACGATCGAAATCATCAATACCGATGCGGAAGGGCGCCTGGTTCTGGCAGACGCCCTCTGGTACACGCAGGATCGCTTCAAGCCGCAGTTCATTGTCGATTTGGCGACCTTGACCGGTGCGATCATTATCAGCTTGGGACATGAACATGCAGGGGTCTTCGCGAACGATGATACGTTGAGCGAAAACTTGATCGCCGCCGGCAAGGCGACCGGAGAGAAGCTGTGGCGATTTCCGCTGAACAAGGATTACGACAAGCAGATCGATAGTCCGGCAGCGGATATGAAGAATGTTGGAGGCCGGCCGGCCGGTTCGATTACCGCCGCGCAGTTCCTGCAACGCTTTGTCAATAATACGCCATGGGCGCACCTTGATATCGCGGGGATGGCGTGGTCGGGCAAGGATAAGGATACAGTACCGAAGGGTGGTACCGGGTATGGCGTTCGGCTTCTCGATACTATGGTCAAAGAGTTCTATGAAGATTGATTGCTGGCGGCCGTGACGGAAATCCGTTTCTACCATCTGCAACGGACCTCGCTCGAGCGGGCGCTGCCGGTACTGCTCGAAAAGACGTTGGAGCGGGGATGGCGGGCGGTCGTAGTGGCCCGTTCCGCGGAGCGCGTTGAGTCCTTGAATGGATTGCTCTGGACCTATCGGAGTGACGGATTTTTGCCGCACGGCAGCAAGGAGGATGGAAACGCCGCTCTGCAGCCCGTTTGGCTGACCGATAGCGATGAGAACCCAAACTCAGCGAATGTTTTATTCCTGACCGATGGCGCCGTCTCTGAGAATGTCGAGATGTTCGATTTGTGCTGCGAATTGTTTGACGATAACGATGTTGAAACCGTAAGCGCGGCGCGCGGTCGTTGGAGCGCGCATCTTAAGACGGGACATCACCTTACTTACTGGCAGCAGAACCAGTCTGGTGGCTGGGAGAAAAAGGCGGAGGCGAATGAAACTGCCTGAGAAGAGGCGGTGCTGAGAAAGCATAACGGCGGGCCGAAGCCCGCCGTTATCGAACGCTTTGCGCCATTCCCGCTGCGCCGGTTTGACCCGGCGCGTTGCGCGGAAACAACCCCTTAAACGATACGCAGGCTAAGCAGCCCTGCGCATTGTCCGGCGCGCGCGGACTGGCCGCTTGGCACGGGGTTTAATGGCAACGACGCGACGTCGTGCCGCCGGCTTTCTGGAAATCGCCTTGCGAGCGACTGTCTTACGCGCTGCTGGCCGCTTCTTGGCCACGGTCTTGCGGACCGTCTTACGCGCTGCTGGCCGCTTCTTGGCGACCGTCTTACGACGAGCGGTCGTCTTCCGCGTTGCCGGACGCTTCTTGGACACGGTCTTACGGACCGTCTTCCGCGCTGCTGGCCGCTTCTTGGCGACCGTCTTACGACGAGCGGTCGTCTTCCGCGCTGCCGGACGCTTCTTGGCGACCGTCTTACGACGAGCGGTCGTCTTCCGCGTTGCCGGACGCTTCTTGGCGACCGTCTTACGACGAGCGGTCGTCTTCCGCGCTGCCGGACGCTTCTTGGCGACCGTCTTACGACGAGCGGTCGTCTTCCGCGCTGCCGGACGCTTCTTGGCGACCGTCTTACGACGAGCGGTCGTCTTCCGCGTTGCCGGACGCTTCTTGGCGACCGTCTTACGACGAGCGGTCGTCTTCCGCGCTGCCGGACGCTTCTTGGCGACCGTCTTACGACGAGCGGTCGTCTTCCGCGTTGCCGGACGCTTCTTGGCCACGGTCTTACGGACCGTCTTCCGCGCTGCCGGACGCTTCTTGGCGACCGTCTTACGACGAGCGGTCGTCTTCCGCGTTGCCGGACGCTTCTTGGCCACGGCCTTGCGGACCGTCTTCCGCGCTGCCGGACGCTTCTTGGCGACCGTCTTACGACGAGCGGTCGTCTTCCGCGTTGCCGGACGCTTCTTGGCCACGGTCTTGCGGACCGTCTTCCGCGCTGCCGGACGCTTCTTGGCGACCGTCTTACGACGAGCGGTCGTCTTCCGCGCTGCCGGACGCTTCTTGGCCACGGTCTTACGGACCGTCTTCCGCGCTGCCGGACGCTTCTTGGCCACGGTCTTACGGACCGTCTTCCGCGCTGCCGGACGCTTCTTGGCAACCGTCTTACGCGCTACCGGCTTCTTCTTCGCAACGGTCTTACGCGCTGCTGGCTTCTTTTTCGCTACAGTCTTTTTTGCAGCAGTTTTACGAACTGCCGGCCGACGTGTCGTGGCGCGGCGTGTCGTGCTGACCCGCGAGCGGGTCGTTGTTTTACGAGCGGTCGACCGTCGTTTGGTCGCCGTGCGCGGCTTTTTGGCCGCGCTGGGTTTCTTTCGTGCTACTGACTTTGTCGCCATCATCTGGCTCCTTGCGTTGTTCAACCAGGGCGCCCGGTCGCCCAGGCAGCATTGAAACGGCGATATCGGTATCAGAACAACGTTAACGAAAGGTAACCAAGATAATAGCATCATGTGGCTGCAATCATGGCGCTAGCGCGGTGAGGTGGCTGAGGAAGAGACTGCTTGCTCGGTCAGGCAAGCCCGTCTATAACCCCGCCACTTTTCGCCACGGGCGTATCAAGGGGATTTAATTAATGGCTATCGAATGTACTTTGTCGATTATCAAACCGGATGCAACACGTCGAAATCTGACGGGCAGCATCAACGCTCGGTTCGAGGAGGCGGGACTCCGGATCATCGCCCAGAAGCGGGTTTGGCTAAACCAGGCGCAGGCTGAACGATTTTATGGCGTACATAAGGAGAGAGCCTTTTTCTCCGATTTGTGCGAATTCATGACATCCGGCCCCGTGGTCGTCCAGGTTCTTGAAGGCGAGAATGCGATCACGCGAAATCGCGAAATCATGGGCGCGACTAACCCAGCCAACGCGGATGATGGTACGATTCGAAAGGATTTCGGAGAATCCGTTGAAGCGAATTCGGTGCACGGCTCAGATGCACCGGAAACCGCAGCACAAGAGATTTCGTTCTTTTTCAGCCAAACAGAGATCGTCGGCTGAGCGTATTCGTTAAAGTAGCGTCGCCGCTAAGATCAGGAGCAATATCGCCGTCAAGGCCGATCCGTAGCCAAGCAGCTTGGTAACGCGGCTCCAAGTCTGGAGATTTTCTTGAGGGGCATTTTCGTAGGCTAGCTTCTTCATTATCGCTACTCCGTCTAATACGATCGCAATCGTTTGCTATAGCGGATCATAACCGCTTCCGGCGACTTAACCGCTGTCCTCATTATAAATAAAGCGAGCGGGTTCACAAAAAATTACCCAAACACGGTTTACCGGCCCAGATAATTTAGAAGGGCTGTAGGTATATCGTTTGTCAAAATTTTACAAGTCAGCGAGCGACGGGTTGAGCAATATGCCGGCGGAAGAGTCGCCCACGTTGATGACCACCTGCTCATCTTCCACCTGGACCCGGCCTTCGGCAATCAACCGCACGACAAGCGGATAAATCACGTGCTCTTGCCTCAGGATTCGCGCGGCGAGGGAGGCGTCGTCGTCGTTCTGCAGTACCGGAACCGCGGCTTGTGCCACAATCGGGCCTTCGTCCATCCCGGGTCGAACGAAGTGAACAGAACAGCCCGCTATCCTTACGCCTGCATCGAGGGCTTGCTGTTGCGCGTCGAGCCCTTTGAATGCGGGTAATAAGGACGGATGAATATTTATCAGCCGGTCTTGCCAGCCTTCGACAAAATCTTGCGTGAGTATCCGCATGAAGCCCGCGAGGCAGACCAGTTCCGCATCGCAGGCATGGAGTGCCGTGTCGAGAGCCTCGTCGAATTCGGTTCGGCTAGAGAATTTCCGGTGGTCGATCACCACCGTATCGATCCCCGCATCCTGCGCGCGCTGTAGGCCCTGCGCGTCGGGAACATTGGAAATGACGCGAACGATTGTTGCCGGAAAAGCGTCTCCTTGGCTTGCGTCGATCAGAGCCTGGAGATTCGAACCACGCCCTGATAGGAGAACGGCGACCCTGAGCATTGGGCTAATCGCTACCGTCGAAGCGTACGGCTGGTCCCGTGCCGCTTGCTATAGTGCGCCCAATTTCGTGAACGGTTTCGCCGTGGGTTTCCAATATATTTGTCACCATGGAAACGGACTCCTGCGCGATGATCACCGCCATGCCGATCCCGCAATTGAAGGTCCGTTGCATTTCCGCGGTCTCGATGCCGCCCTGTTTCGCGAGCCATTCGAAGACCGGCGGCACGGGCCAGGAGCCAGAATCGAGCGAGGCTGCAAGCCCGTCAGGCAAAACCCGCGGCAGGTTTTCGGTTAGGCCACCGCCGGTTATGTGCGCGAAGGCATGAACGCTCCCGGTCTCCAATGCTGCAAGGCAACTACGGGCGTAAATTCTCGTCGGTGTCAGTAGGGCGCTGCCAAAACTTTTGCCATCCGAAAACGGCGCGTCTTCAGAATAACGGATATTGGCGTCCTCGATTACACGCCGGACAAGCGAAAATCCGTTCGAGTGAAGACCGCTTGAAGCCAGACCAAGGATGACGTCGCCCTCGACGACTGCATTGCCTGTCAGGATATTATGCCGCTCGGCCGCCCCTACCGCGAAGCCTGCCAAATCGTAATCACTGCCCGTATACATTCCGGGCATTTCGGCTGTTTCGCCGCCAATCAGGGCGCATCCTGCCTGCTTGCAGCCGTTTGCTATTCCGGCGACGACGGTTTCCGCAATGGCCGGATCAAGGCGTGCGCACGCAAAATAATCGAGGAAGAACAAAGGCTCCGCGCCTTGCACGACGAGGTCGTTGACGCACATGGCAACGAGGTCGATACCGACGGTGTCGTGCAGACCAGCTTCCAGGGCGACGCGCAACTTCGTCCCGACGCCGTCCGTGGCGGCGACGAGCACGGGATCGTTGAAGCCTGCACCCTTCAGATCGAAGAGTCCTCCAAACCCGCCAAGGGTTGCATCCGCGCCGGGCCTCATTGTGCTTCGTGCCAGCGGCTTTATGGCTTCAACCAGCGCATTTCCGGCATCGATATCGACTCCGGCATCGCGATAGGAAAGACCGTTTTTTGAAGGTTGACGGGCTATGGCGTCCTCTTGGGTAAACAGGTATACAACGGGCGCAGAAGATACTTGATCCGGAACGGTTTGCAATGCTCCTCCGGCAAGTCCATACATATGAATGTGAAGGTTCCCGATGTGACGGGCGCGTCGGGCAGGGCGGCCTTGCGGATGTATAAAGAACAAATTTCCTGTTTTTACCTGTTTGTTGCTGTGCTGCTGGCCTCGATATCGCCGTCGCATGCGCAGGCACGTGATGTATTCAGTGTTCGAGGTGTGGCTGTCGATGCCCGTGCCGCCGACGAATTTGCAGCGAAATCGAGCGGCATAGCACGCGCGCAACATGATGCGCTTCGCATGTTGTTCGAGCGTCTTACATTAAGCGATGATCACGATCGTCTGCCGCAACTTGATGATCCCGCCGTCACAAGGCTGTTGCGGGATTTTTCGGTTGATCGCGAGAAATTCGGCGGCGGGCGTTATGTCGCGTCGCTGACTGTGCGCTTTAAGGCCGATGGTGTCCGCAAGGCGTTACGGGACGCCGATATCCCGTTTGCAGAGACGGTAAGCCGGCCCGTGCTTGTGTTGCCGGTGTTCCAGACGGCCGGGTCTACGATCTTGTGGGATGACGCAAATCCTTGGTTCTCGGCATGGTCTCGTGAGGGACGTGCGGATGGTTTGCTGCCGCTTCTCCTTCCGGTTCGCGACCTCTCCGACGTATCGGCCGCGAGTGCCGAGGAAGTCGTCTTGGGCGAAAGAAACAAGTTGTCCGAGATTGCGGCGCGTTACGGTGCGGGCGAGACGATGGTGGTGGTCGCAGCGCTCTCGATCAGCGAGGCCGACGGTCTCTTGCGGCTCGAAGTCGCAACGTCCCGATATGGCGGCAACAGTAGCGATCAAACAGACTTCCGGCGCTTCCAGTCGGATAATGGGGCGTCGCGAGATGCCTTATTGTCTGAGGCGGCGGCGACTCTGGCTAACGAGGCGGTGGAAGCTTGGAAGCGGGAAAATCTTCTTGAGCGGAGTGTTGAACAGCGGATCGCCATTAATGTGCCATACCGCGATCTCGGCGATTGGCTTGCGATACGCAAACGTCTCGGTACGCTTGCGGCGCTGAAGGAGATAAATTTGATGCGATTGTCCGTCGAGCAGGCGCTTGTCGAAATAGTCTATCTGGGTAACGCTGATCAGCTCCGTCTCGCGATGGCGCAAAACGACTTGGATTTGAGCTATACGGCCGAATCGGCGACATGGACATTGCGTTCTAGGCAAGGGCGGTAATGCTATGAACCGGAACGCGATTGCCGCAAACATTCCCAATCTGATAACGCTGGCTCGAATTTTCGCCGTTCCGCTCCTGGTGTGGTTGGTAATTCATGGCTCGATGGCCGCGGCATTTTGGGTATTTGTGGCTGCCGGCGTTTCCGATGCGTTGGACGGGTTCGTGGCGAAACGGTTCGGTTTCGTTACCAAGCTTGGCAGCTATCTGGATCCGATCGCCGATAAGGCGCTTCTCGTCAGCGCTTACGTGACCTTGGGGCAGGCGGGGCATATCAGCGCGTGGCTTGTCATCCTGGTGGTCTTCCGAGATATTTTGATCATCGGCGGCACCTTGCTATTCCACATACTTGGCCGGCCCGTTGAAATGCAGCCTTTGTTTATTAGTAAGTTCAATACGTTGGTGCAAATTCTTCTTGTTGCGGTTTTGCTTGGAAATTTGGGCGTCGGCGTGCCTCATTTCGGTCTGCTGCCAACGCTGGGGTTGCTCGTCGGCGTGACGACCGTGTTATCCGGTTTGGCTTACCTTGGGCAATGGGTGTTTGGTCTGAGTGTGGGGCCAATATGGCGACGCGACCAGAACCGGCAGCCAGCAGCGCAACGCGGCCGCATGGAACGCGGGCGATGACGACGCGTCAGCAGGCCGTCGCATGGATTGTCGGATTTGCTGTCTTCATTGCGCTGGTCGTCGTTCTTGGCAATACGCTTTTGCCGTTCGTTACGGGAATGGCGATTGCTTATTTTCTCGATCCGGCGTGTGACAAGTTGGAAGCGATGGGGTGTTCCCGCGCCGTCGCGACATCGCTGATCACCTTTTTCTTCTTCGCACTTCTCGTTGCCGTTCTAATGCTGCTGGTCCCGCTCATTTCTGCCCAGCTGATCCATTTTGCTGACCGGGTTCCTGGGTACTTCGCGGCGCTTCGCGAAAAATCGATGTTTTTGATGGGGCTGATCGAAAGCCGTCTGGCGGAAGAACAGCTCCGGCAATTGGAAGATGTTTTCGCGTCGGCATCGAAACAGGCTCTCACCTTCGCTGGAAAATTTACGAACCAATTGCTGAGCGGTATTGGGTCGCTTATCTCGCTATTGTCCTTGGCCGTGATCACACCGATCGTGACCTTCTATCTGCTGCGCGATTGGGACCGCATCATCGAAAAAATCGACGGATGGTTGCCCCGGGACCGTATCGAACTCATTCGGGAACAGACGCGGCTGATCGATGAGACCCTTGCTGGATTTGCGCGGGGGCAAGCGCTGGTCTGTCTGATGCTTGGCGTATTTTATGCTGTTGGTCTGTCCATCGTCGGGCTGGAATTTGGGATGGTCGTCGGCTTCGTTACCGGCCTGATTTCGTTTGTTCCCTATTTCGGTATGCTGTTTGGCTTCGTCGCGGGGATCGGTATCGCGATCGCGCAGTTTGGCGAAATTGGCCCAATTTTGATGGTCGCGGCCGTTTTCGGGGCCGGGCAGGTTCTTGAAGGTAATTTTTTGACGCCGAAACTTGTCGGGGACCGAGTCGGTTTGCATGCGGTGTGGATCATATTTGCGCTTTTGGCGGGTGGCAGCCTCTTTGGCTTCCTCGGCATTATGCTCGCGGTACCGATCATGGCCGTCATCGGAGTCTTGGCCCGTTTCCTGCTCGGCCAATATCTCGCCAGCCCGATGTATCTCGCCAAGGGCGCGCCGCCCAGCGGACCGAGCAAGCCGAGGGACGGTGGTGTGTGAATAAGCAGCTCGCACTCGATCTTGCGCATCGCCCAGCGCATGGCGCAGAGGATTTCCTTGTCGCGCCGTGCAATGCGGAAGCGATTGCGTGGCTCGACCGGTGGCCGGACTGGCCTGGTCCGGCCTTAGCGCTGCACGGTCCCGCGGGATGCGGCAAGACGCATATGGCGCATGTCTGGAAGGCGCGCAGTGGCGCGCTACTATTGAAACCGGATGAGGTCGCGGCCACGGCTCCGGATGTACTCCTGACGCGGTCGAATCGGTTGATTATCGATGACGCCAGTGCGGGTCAGGATGAGCATGCGCTGTTGCACCTCTACAATATGACCCGGGAGGCGCAGGGGCATCTCCTGATCACGAGCCGTGTCGCACCGGCACGATGGGCGATCGAACTACCGGATTTGCGTTCGCGGCTGTCTGCGGCGCCGGCGGTCGCTATCGGCCGGCCGGATGATGGCTTGATCGGGGCCGTTCTGGTCAAGCTGTTCGCGGATCGGCAGCTTCCTGTCGAGAGCGACGTTCTTACCTTCATATTGCCGCGGATGGAGCGGACGTTCTCGGCGGCACGCGCGCTTGTCGCGGCGCTGGACCGTTCCTCTCTTGCGGCGCGGCGCAGAATCACTATCCCTTTGGCGCGCGACGTCATGGCGGAACTTGAAGAACAGAATTTGGGAGACTGAATATGGATTTAGGCATTGCGGGCCGGAAGGCCATCGTCTGCGCGGCGTCCAAAGGGCTGGGGCGGGCCTGTGCGATGTCCCTTGGCCGGGAAGGGGTCGAATTGGTGATCAACGCGCGGACGGCCGATATGCTGGAAGCGACGGCGGAAGAAATCCGCCAGGAAACCGGCGCCAAAGTGACAGCGGTTGCCTGCGATATCACCACCGATGCCGGCCGTGCCAGCGTTCTGGCCGCTTGTCCCGAACCGGACATCCTGGTGAACAATGCCGGCGGACCGCCGCCGGGCGATTTCCGTGATTGGGACCGGGATAACTGGATTGCGGCTGTTGACGCCAATATGTTGACCCCGATTTTTTTGATAAAGGCGACTGTTGACGGCATGATCGCGCGTAAATTCGGGCGCGTCGTCAATATCACTTCCGCGGCGGTAAAGTCGCCGATAGAAATCCTCGGCCTTTCCAATGGCGCGCGCGCTGGTCTTACCGGCTTCGTTGCGGGGCTCTCGCGCAAGACTGCCCGGAACAATGTGACGATCAACAATCTGCTGCCGGGCCCCTTCGACACCGACCGATTCCGCAGCAATATTCAAGTGCAGGCAGATAAGGCCGGGGTGAGCTATGACGAAATGCTTGCACTACGGTCGAATGACAATCCGACAGGCCGAATTGGCAATCCGCACGAATTCGGCGAAACATGCGCTTTCTTGTGTGGCGCAAATGCTGGGTTTATGACCGGTCAAAATGTGCTGATGGATGGCGGAAGCTTTAATAGCACGTTCTAGGAGCCGGCGCGGCAAATTGACCATATGGTGCCGTGACGGTTCGGCAGGGCTGTGAATCACCCTATATTAACGAAATCGCCGTACACTGAAGATGCTCCCTTGTCCACCGAGAGCGTGGGATAGCTGTGGATTGCTTATCAATGGCAGAGAAATAGGGAAATGCCCGGAGTAATAACACGGGGCCGATCGACCCAGGCACGGGCCGAAGACCGTCCGGTTGCCGTCGTCGACGTCGGATCGAACTCGGTGCGTTTGGTCGTTTACGAAGCCGCTCGGCGGGTTTCGACGCCGGTTTTCAATGAAAAGGTCCTGTGCGGCCTTGGTCGCGGCCTCGATAGCACGGGACGTTTGCATCCTGCCGGCGTGGAAATGGCATTGCAGGCCCTACAGCGTTTTGCCGTTTTGACGCATTCGATGGGCGTTGATGATGTAACTGTCATTGCCACGGCTGCCGTTCGCGAAGCGGAAGATGGTCCGGATTTCATAGCGGCTGTACGTCGGCAGTGTGGGCTCGAGATTCGACCGATACCGGGCGAGGAAGAAGCCAGGCTGTCGGCGCTTGGTGTTCTGTCGGCGGTGCCGGGTGCGGATGGCTTGGTGGGCGATCTCGGCGGCGCCAGCTTTGAGGTGGTGCGCCTCAAAGATGGTGTTTTTTGCGAACAGACGACGCTCCCGATCGGTCCTCTACGATTAGGAAAACGCGAAGCCGCGGATGGCGCCGGCATGCGAAACACAATCGACACGCATCTTGCGCAAACGGGATGGTTGGAGTCCGCGCAAGGCGGCACCTTTTATGCGGTAGGCGGTGCTTGGAGGGCTCTTGCGCGGGTTCATATGAATATGACGAGCTATCCGTTGTTGGTCGCGCATCACTATGAACTGTCGGCGCGGGAAGCGCTGTCTTTTGCAAAGTCGGTTCTTAAGGCCAAGACCGGAAAGCTCGATCGTTACTACGACGGTGTTTCGAAGAAACGCATTGGAACGCTGCCGTTTGCGGCTCAGTTGCTAGCCAGCCTGATTGAGAAATCTGACGTTTCAAAGGTCGTTATCTCCGCATACGGGCTTCGCGAGGGGTGCATTTTCGATCGCTTGCCAGCCGCAACGAAAGCGCAAGACCCGCTGATCGAGGCCTGTCGCAATCTCGCCTGGATGACGGGGCGGGCGACAGCGGACGGTGAGGCTCTGTTCCACTGGATGACGCCCGCCTTTCCGAACGAGACGGCGCGGCAACAGCAATTGCGGCGGGCAGCCTGTCTGCTGGCGGATCTGGAATGGTCCGAACATCCGGATTATCGCGTCGAGCATGCGCTGCTTCGAATTTTACGATATCCCATGGTTGGCGTCGATCATCCCGGCCGGGCCTATATGGGACTCGCGGTGGCGTCTCGTCATGCGCAAGTTAAGGGCCGGGTGTATAACCGTTTTCTGAGCCCGCTTCTCGACGACGAAGAAGCGAAACGCGCGCGGGTTACCGGATTGGCCATGCGATTGGGCTATACGTTGTCGGGCGGCGTCGTTTCATTGCTGGAGCAGACACTCATTAGGCGCGAGGGCGATCAGCTGGTCTTTGAATTGCCGGAAAGCGCCGATGTTCTTGTTGGTGATGTCGTCCAGCGCCGGTTTAAGTCGCTCGCCAAGCTGATGGGCTGCAAACCGCGCTTTTCGTTTATCCAGCCGCCCCGGAAGGTAACGGCTTGAGGCACGCTATCGCAGCGTGACTAAGCGTTCGGCCTTTAAAATGAGTTCCGGCTTGCCGTTTCGGACGCCGTGGAGTTCGAAACGGGCCTGGTAACGACCCGCGGATAGGGGCTTGTTTTGCTTCAAACTGATGCTGTGGAACTGAACGGCGGCCGGCTTGCTGACGACGCCATCCAGCATTTTGAGGGTCTTGCCGCTTCCGTCCGCCAGGTACAGGGCATAGCGGTCTCCGGCATAAAGGCCGGCAAGGAACACGCCGAAGTGCAATCCCTTGAATTTGCGTCGTAATATGGTGCGCTCGTAAAGCCCATACTGCAGCGCCGTTTTCGTCATACGGCGATCGGAAAATCCGGCAGCGATAAGAAAAGTCGGGCGATAAACAAGGCGAGACAGCACTTCGGGATGCCACAGAGCGTTCTTTCCAATTTCGCATCCGGTATGAGTCTCCAAACCGACGAAGGGATCGATAATTCTCTTTCCGAAGCGCAACTCGAAATGGACATGTGGGTATTCTGAGAGGCCGGAAAGGCCGATCAGGCCGAGTTTTTGTCCGGCAATCACGCTCTGACCTTTGGCTACCGCAACGCTGTTGCGCCGCAGATGTCCGTAATATGTACGCCAGCCGCCACCGTGATCGATGACCACGACGTTGCCGAGACCGCGATCGATAACGGCTTCGGCACCGACAAGACGGGCATCGACGTCCGGCATGCCGTCCCGCATCGCGCGCACTGTTCCTGCAGCGGCGGCGATGACGGCAACACCGCGTGCCATTGCCGCGTGGTCTGGAAGACGAAAATCGGTCCCGCTGTGACGATCGCTCGTCAGGAAACCGCATTGATAGTCCTGGTAATCCTTGTCACGCCGGTGATCGACATACTTTTGGATGAAACAGGTTCTTCCGTATTCACATTCCAAGGGAAGCCCGAGGCGTGGCGGTCCTTCGCCGTACACTGGTGTCGCTAGAGCAGTTAGAAGAATGATCCCGAGGATTTGCAGCCTTTGGGCCGGCACTAATCGACGCTCTTCGGCGTATTATCCAATTCGACAACGCGGGTCCGGCTGCCTTTCGCTGTGAGTGCCACACGACCGGCTTTCAGAGCTAAAGCGTGTTCGCCGAACAACTCACGTCGCCATCCCTGGAGCGCCCGAACGTTGGCATTATCGTCCGCGGCAATGCGTTCCAGGTCGTCGGCACTGGCAATCAGGCGTGGCGCCACGTTGTGTTTTTCGGTGACGTGCTTGAGCAATACCTTCAACAGGTCGCTTACGGGACCCAGCCCTGCCGGCCTTGGCTCGACCTTTTCCAGCACGGGCAGATCCGCTTCGGGAACGTTGCGGCCGTTTGCAACCGCGTCCAGGATCGCCTCCCCAAATCCGCCATTCGCGACACCCCTTGGCAATGCGCGCATGCCGCGGAGCGCCTCCGTCGACGTGGGGGCCTGTGCTGCGATTTCCAGAATGGCGTCATCTCGGATGACACGGTTACGCGGTACGTCGCGAGTCTGCGCTTCACGTTCGCGCCAAGCGGCCAGCTCGCGCAATATGGCGTGGAAACGCCGATTCTTATTCCTGCTCTTGATGCGGCGCCAGGCAATTTCGGGGTCGAGACGATACGTCTCGGGATCCATCAGGACATCCATTTCCTGGTCGAGCCATCGTGTCCGGCCGGTTTTTTCAAGGGATTCGGCAAGCTTCTCGTACGCAGGGCGCAGATGCGTCACATCGGCCATCGCGTATGTAAGCTGCTTTCGTGACAGAGGCCGATTTGACCAGTCGGTAAAGCGAGAGGATTTATCAATCCGTGCACCGACCAATTTCGATATAAGCGCCTCATAACCCACTTGGTCGCCGAACCCGCATACCATCGCGGCGACTTGCGTGTCGAACAACGGTTCCGGGATCGAGCCCATACGGTGGAAAAAAATCTCCACGTCCTGCCGGCCCGCGTGGAAGACCTTCAAGAGATTCTGATCGGTCATCAAATCATACAGCGGCGCAAGGTCAAGGCCCGGCGCCAAGGTGTCGACTGCGGCGGCTTCGTTGGGGCCGGCAATTTGCACAAGACAAAGTTGTGTCCAGTAAGTTCGATCGCGCAAAAATTCAGTGTCGACCGTTATGTAATCGGCGGTGCGCTGACGCTCGCAAAAAGCGGTCAGCTCCGGAAGCGTTGATATAGGTTCAGTCTCCATGGCTGAAAGAGATACACCGAGTCGGCTGGGGTAAAAAGCAGGAAGGCCGCTTTTGCCTTTCGAATAGACAAGCCGGCTTGACAATTCGGCACAATGCGTGCCCTTTGCGCGCCGATATTCACCCCTCATCGATACGAAAAAAGATGCATACATATCGCACCCACACTTGCGGCGAGCTCCGCGCTGAGCAGAACGGTGTTGCCGGACGCCTTTCCGGTTGGATCGATCGGAAGCGCGATCACGGCAACCTCCTTTTCATCGATTTGCGCGACAACGCCGGAATTACACAGGTCGTCGTAGACGTCAGCAGCCCGCTGTTTGTCCAGATCGAACCGTTACCGCTCGAGTCGGTTATTACGGTTACCGGACCGGTCGTTCTGCGCAGCGCGGAAACGATCAATCCTAACCTTCCGACGGGCGAGATCGAATTGCAGATCGAGACGATCGAGGTTCAATCGGTCGCCGAAGCGCTTCCGATGCCGGTCAACCAGGATGCGGGCTATCCCGAGGATATTCGACTGCGTTATCGTTTCCTGGATCTGCGGCGTGAGGAGATGCATCGCAACATTCTGTTGCGTTCGAATGTTATCGCGTCGATCCGTCGGCGCATGGTCGATGCCGGGTTCACGGAGTTCCAGACACCGATTCTGACCGCAACATCACCTGAAGGCGCGCGCGATTTTCTTGTGCCGAGCCGAATGCATCCGGGCAAGTTTTATGCATTGCCGCAGGCGCCGCAGCAGTTCAAGCAGCTGTTCATGGTCGCGGGCTTCGACCGGTACTTTCAGATCGCACCCTGTTTTCGCGATGAAGATGCGCGTGCCGATCGGTCGCCGGGCGAGTTCTATCAACTCGATATCGAGATGTCTTTTGTGACGCAAGAGGACGTATTCGACGCGATCGAGCCCGTGCTTGGCGGCGTTTTCGAAGAGTTCGCCGATGGGCGTTCGGTGACGCCGCAGCCATTCCCCCGCATTCCGTTCGACGAAGCCATGCTCAAATATGGCTCGGACAAACCGGACCTGCGTATCCCGATCGAAATCGTCGATGTGACTGATGCCTTTCGTGGATCCGACTTTAAGATTTTTGCGCAAGCCATTGAAAAAGGATCGGTTGTTCGTGCGATTCCAGCGCCCGGCGGCGGTGCGAAGCCGCGTAGCTGGTTCGACAACATGAATGATTGGGCCCGCAAGGAAGGCGCGCCTGGCCTTGGCTATATCGTGTTCGAAGATGGTGGCGGCAAAGGACCGATTGCGCGCAATCTGGACGCCGACCGCGTGCAGGCGATCCGCACTGCGACAGGCTTGTCCGACGGTGATGCGGTATTCTTTGCGGCCGGCGCGCCAGGCGAAGCGGCGGAACTTGCCGGCAAGGCACGCAACAAGTTTGGCGAAGATTTGGATCTTTGTGAAAAGGATGCGTTTCGATTCTGTTGGGTTATCGACTACCCGATGTACGAGATGGACAAGGAGAGCGGACGGATCGAATTCAGCCATAACCCGTTTTCAATGCCTCAAGGGGGCATGGAGGCTCTCGAAAACGAAGACCCGCTCGCAATCAAGGCCTATCAATACGACATCGTGTGCAATGGGGTGGAATTGTCATCCGGGGCCATTCGGAACCACCGTCCGGACATCATGTTCAAGGCATTCGAAATTGCCGGTTACGACCAGACAGCTGTTGAGACACAATTCAGCGGCATGTTGAATGCACTGAAATATGGCGCCCCGCCCCACGGCGGTTCCGCGCCGGGTATAGACCGGATCGTGATGCTGCTGGCGGATGAACCGAATATTCGCGAGGTTGTCGCATTCCCGATGAACCAGCAGGCGGAAGATCTCCTGATGGGGGCCCCGGCAACTGTTGAAGCGGAGCGCTTAAAGGAGCTCCACATTCGCGTCAGTCTGCCGCCGAAGAAAGATTAAAAATTAACCAATTAATAAAACCTTGGGCGTTTTCCTTGCTAAGTCACGTTCAATCATCTTAGCTGCCAAAAAAGATGGTTAACATACTGCGAGGAAGCAGGGGTAAACGTTATGCCGTGGCGCATGGGGCTAGTCGTGGCGATGGGTTTGTTTGTCGGCGGTTGCTTTCTGCCGGCGTATCAGATCGTTTCGTGGACGGCGACGGGTGTCAGTTATGTATTTTCAGGCAAGGGCGTCGGGGATCATGCCCTGTCGCTTGCCGTGAATCAGGATTGCGCGACGTTGCGGGTGCTGCAAGGCAAGCACGTCTGTGTCGATTATGAGGGCGATTTCGGGGATAGCTGGACAGCGATGGCATCGACGTGGCGGGTGCCGGATGCGGACGATGCCGATAGCGCCGAGTTCTGGGCGGGCAGCGCTGATGACTCGGTAGAGCAGCCGACTCTGGCGTTCACTTCTAACGGCAACGAGGCTTCACCTAATTTTCAGCTGAGCGCATTTGATGGGGTGCCGCGGCGGGAGACGGCAAAGAGTCGGCCTGTGAGCGTACATCGTGGATTGGACTTTGACGGTTTGGTTCTGGCGGATAGGTCCTCGTTGGGAAATCTTTCCGCGCCTCGGGAAAAACTCATCGAAGACGGGTCCGTAGCTGGACAGAAAAGCAAACCTTTGCAACTCGTATCGGTTCGTCAGATATCGGAGCAGGCAGTTGAGCCGGCGATTTACCTTGTTATGGGCAGCTTTCGCAAACAGAAGAATGCGGCACGTCTGGGCGCGCAGCACTCGGAGATTACAACGATCGTTTCGAAGGTCGTATCCGATGGTCGGGTGATGTACCGGCTGCTTGCGGGACCTGTCGAAAGAACGGCGCTGAAGGGTATGCAGACCGCGCTCGCAAAGGCTGGCGTCCGTAACAGCTGGGCGCTTCATCTATGCCGCGGTAGCTTGAATATTCCTCCCTGCCAGCCGGTACTTCAGCAGGCGGCGTTGCCTTAGCCTGATTTTGGTATGTAATACCAAGGAGCGCTGATAGTGACCCATAGAGACGGGTTATCCAGGTTTTCGGCAAGGAGCGCACGGCGCGGCGATGCGGGACATCGGAAGCCGGGCGCGACGCTGCCCGAAAGCCTGGATAAGCCGCCCTTCGGGTCGCGAATGCGGTCCGTCGGAGGGCGTTGGAACGGCTTGACGATGCCCCGCATCGCCTGCGCCGCCCCTCCTACCCGACGGACCGCATTCGCGATCTCGAGGGGTCACTATCAACGATCCTTGGTATCACTCCGCAGCTGGCGGTAGTGCGTGCCTGCTATCTTTCTTTCGGTACATCGCGTTATCCGCACGGGCGTAGAGCACTTCTGCAGGTTCGACCGAGCTTTGACCGAAGCATTGACTGCCGACGCTGGCGCGGATCGGAATGCTGTCGTGGCCCCAGCGCGCAGCTAAACCGTTTAGCGTATCCTCGATGGCCTTGACGTGTATGTCGGCATTCTGATGGGGCATTTTATTCATGATGACGGCGAACTCGTCACCGCCGATCCGCGCGACATCGTCCACCAGTCTGACCGCGCTTTTGAGACTGGCAGCGACCACCGACAGAACAAAATCGCCAGCGGAATGACCGTAGGTATCGTTGATCTGTTTGAATCCGTCGAGGTCGATCAACAGCAACACAGCCGGCTCTCCGTATCTTCGTCCCCGTTCAATCGCCCGATTTAAGGAGTCCAAAAATCCGCGCCGGTTGAGCAGTTCGGTTGTGGCATCTGTAACGCTTAGTTTCTGCAGGCGCTCGATCTCGGCTTGCTGTTCGACGATCCGCCGCTCCGCGTTGCGCGCTGTCGTAAGCGCTCGCTTCAGCATGCGACGCAGCGCGTTATAATGATCTTTTCCCAGTTCAAGGTCGAAGGGAAGGGGCGCACGCGTCAGCGCAATTCCGCTGAGGGGGGAATTGTGGCGTAGAGAATTGGTGCTTTTTTCAATGGTTGTCAGGTTCATCGTCCTGCTCCCGTAAATGGTTCTCATTCGAGAAATTCTTTGTGTTCGGGAGTCGCAATGCTCATGCCATTTCGGAACTGGCGTATAGACTGACAAAATATGGTTAACAGGAGGTTACCAACTGGTCGTGCGGAATCTTCTGCCGCGGTCGGTCGGAATCTTCTGCCTTGGTATTAAGGTCAGGCGAGCCTGTCGAAAGGTTCTCCGCCGCTGAAAACCGCATCGAGATTATCGAGAGCCCGGAACCCCATAGCATCGCGGGTATCGACGGTCGCGCTGCCGATATGCGGCAACAAAAACGCGTTGGGCAGGTTGAGGTAGCCGGTGTTGAACGACGGTTCCCCTTCATAGACGTCCAAGCCCACCCCGGAGACTTTCCCGGATGCTGCGGCTGCGATCAACGCGTCGTCGTCGACGATATCGCCACGCGCGGTGTTGGCCACGACCGCACCGTCGGGCAAAAGCGCAATCCTGTCGGCGTTCAGGAAATGATGTGTTTCCGGAGTCGAGGGGCAATTAATCGATAGAAACTCGGCTTGAGGAAGCATCTCCTCCGGATTTTGATAGAAGATCGCACCCTGATCCAAATCGGGGGAGAGCCTGGAGCGGTTGCTATAGTGGATTTCCATATCGAATGCCCGGGCACGTTTTGCCACGGCGCGGCCAATACGGCCCATACCCAGGATGCCAAGCCGTTTGCCCGTCATGTGAACGCCGAGCAGGCTGGTTGCATCCCATCGGCCCCAGCGGTTTTCGCGCATCATCGCGGTCGACTCGTGCTGCCGCCGGGCTGCACCGAGCAAGCACAGAAGCGCAATATCAGCCGTCGCATTAGTCAGGACATCCGGTGTATTGGTAACAATCAGGCCGCGCGCTTTTGCGGCATCGATATCGATGTGCTCATAGCCGACGGAGAACGTCGCAACAGCCCGCACGCGCGGCGATAAACGCGCAATAATATCCGCGGTGAACTTTTCCGTGGAGCAGGTCAATATCGCGTCGACATCTGCACTGTTGGATATCAGAGCATCCGCATCATATTGTGAGTCGTCGGTGTTGAATCTGGTGTCGTAGTCACGGGCCGCACGGGCTTCCACCGCATCGGGGAGCTTTCGGGTAACGAGAAGAATTGGACGATCTGACATGAGCATTTCCTCGAATTGCATCGTTGCGGCGCAGACGCGCGAAAGGCGACATGATCTACAAAGGTGGCGCGGATTCCAAGCCTTGGATCATACGGTCAAGAGATTGGTTGCGGCCACGCTATTCGCTTCGGCCGCCTTGCTTCACACGGCAGGCGCTGCCGCGGTCACGCCGGTTGAGATAACGCCCCATCGCGCCGCTTACATATTCGAAATGGTGTCGAGCGAGCCGGGGGGAGGCGTTTCAGGCGTTACGGGCGGCATGACGTTCGAGTGGGCGGATGCCTGCGACGGATGGGCGCTGGATCAGCACTATTTGCTGCAAATTTCGAACAGCGATGGCTCGCGGACGGAAATCCGCACCAGCAGCGTGACATGGGAATCCAAGGACGGCGCGCGCTATCGCTTCAACGTCAAGCGTGGGCGGGATGGAAAAATCGTTGAAGACTTGCGCGGCGATGCCAGATTGAATTCCGTTGGCGAGGCTGGTGTGGTTGAGTTTTCAAAACCGGAGTCCAAGAAAATCGTGCTGCCCGCGGGAACGAAATTTCCAACCGATTTTATGCTTGGCCAGATGCGAGCAGCGTTTGATGGTGAGAGAAATGGAAATGACCTCGTCTTCGAAGGCGGTACGGTCGAGGGATCGCAGACCGTGACGACAACGTTTCTTCCTCGCCGTGCACCCCGAGAGGCGGGCGTTCTCGAGGCGCCCTTGGGACCAAACGATATTTGGCCGATGTATGTTGCATACTTCCCGATCGACAACGCTGACGGCAATCCGGAAACGGAAATTTCCCTGGACGTTCAGGCTAATGGCATCGTGCCCAGCTTTGTGCTCGATTACGGTGTGTTCAAGCTTCGCGGCGTCTTGGCGAAGATCGCGCCGCTTCCGGATCCCGGTTGCTAAGAGGACTCCTGCTTATGGATATCATCTTATCAAGCGGCCTTTCTTGATGGCGTCCGGACCTAGTTTTTCGCGGACGGCGTCGACGGCCTGCTCAATCCGCCGGTCCTTGGGTGTGCCTTGCTGCAGAAGGTCGGGCGGGTCGGCGTCCTCGGCGTCCAGGATATCGGCAACACCAATGCCGATTAGACGAAATGCCGGGCCCGTGGCTTCTTTTTCGACAATCGCCACGCCCGTTCGGTAAATCATCTCTGCAAGCTGTGTCGCGTTCGTGAGTGTGCGGCTTCGCGTCAACTGCTGAAAATCCGAGCGTTTCAGCTTCACCGTTACGGTTCTTCCGGCGAGTGTTCGCGTTTTCAGACGCTGCGCCACTTTTTCGCAGAGCGGCCATAATCGGCGGCAAAGTTCGTCCAGATTATGGATATCTTCGGCGAAGGTGGTCTCGGCGGAAATGCTTTTCGGGGCAGATGACGGCGCTACTTCGCGGTCATCGTGGCCGCGTGAGAAATGAAACAAGCGATGCCCGATCACGCCATAGCGCTTGACCAGTTTGTCTTCTTCCATCTTTTGCAGATGCCCAACGGTCGTAATGCCGTCGCGACGGAGACGCCCCTCAAGGGCTTTTCCGACCCCCCAGATGATCTTCACTGGTCGAGGTGCAAGGAATTCTATTGCTTCCGCGGCGCCGATCATTGCAAATCCGCGCGGTTTATCCAGATCGGAGCCGACTTTTGCGAGGAACTTGTTGTAGCTGAGGCCGACACTGCCCGTGACGCCGATTTCCGTCTCGATCCGCTTTATGATCAGGGAAAGGGTTCGGGCGGGAGACCCCTTGTGCAACGACTCGGTTCCCGACAGATCGAGGAACGCTTCGTCGATCGAAAGCGGCTGCACTAGCGGGGTGTAGTCACGCATGATCGCGCGCACTTCGCCGCCGACAGCGCTGTATTTGCTCATGTTCGGGCGTAAGACGGCAGCGTGCGGACAGGCTTTTAGTGCCTTGAACATCGGCATGGCTGAGCGCACGCCATAGAGACGTGCGACATAGCAGGCAGCGGATACCACCCCGCGGTGGCCGCCGCCGACAATTACCGGACGGTCTTTCAGCGTCGGATCGTCCCGCTTTTCGATTGATGCGTAGAATGCATCGCAATCGATATGCGCAATCGACAGCGCACCGAGTTCCGGATGTGTCAGGACCCGCGGCGAACCGCATTTGGAACAGCGTCCTTCCTGAACGTCGTCACGGAATTCCTCGAGACAATCCCGGCACAGTGCAGCGACGGTTGTCATGTCGGATCGTCGGTCGGCCACAGCCATGCCGCGCCGCGCACGCCACTCGAATCGCCAAAGGCCGGCGGCACGAGTCTGGTGTCGACATGGTCAGAGAAGACCCATTCCGACCAAAGGGACGGCACCGTGGTGTAGAGCGTTTCAATGTTCGACATGCCGCCGCCAAGAACGATGACATCGGGGTCAATGAGGTTGATTACGCTGGCAAGAGCCCGGGCGAGCCGGCTTTCGTATCGCGCCAAACTGTCGGCGCAAACCTTGTCTCCATTGGCGGCGCGTTGCGCGATTTCGCGGGGCTCGAGCGCGTCTCCGGTCTCGGCACGGTGGTGCGCGGCGAAGCCGGTACCGGAGAGGAACGTCTCGATACATCCGGTTAATCCGCAGCTGCATCTATTCCCGGGCTGTTCCGTCGGAAGGGGCCAGGGTAGAGGATTATGGCCCCACTCGCCGCCAATAGCGTTTGCCCCCACGAGCACCTTCCCGTCGATCACGATCCCGCCGCCGCATCCTGTGCCGAGAATGACGCCGAAGACCGTCGCGGCGCCCGCGGCGGCACCATCGGTCGCTTCGGAGAGCGCGAAACAGTTGGCGTCGTTGGTCATTCGAATCGGTCTGTTCAGCTGCCGTTCGAGATCGCGGTTGAGCGGGTGGCCATTGAAGGGAGAGTTATAAGCGTTTTTAACCATGTTGGTCGCTGGCGAGATCGTTCCCGGGATACCGAACCCGACGGGGCACCGCTGGCCGATCTCGGCTTCGATCGAGCCTATCAGGTCCGCAATGGCCTCGATTGCCGCCTGGTAGTCGCCGGATGGCGTTGGAACGCGGCGGCGGAGCGTCAATTCCCCCGCAGCGTTCAGGGCCGCAGCTTCGATTTTCGTACCGCCAACGTCGACGCCTATTCTCATAACGCTTTATCCTCGAATCTGCCTTCCTCGCTAGAGGCAAGCCAGAGTATGCATTATCCCTACAAATTCCGCGCGCCGCGGTCGAAAAACGCCTGATCCGCTGGTTTTACGATGTAATTAAATCGACCGACCATGACATCCGGAGCAGAAGCGCTTATTATTGCCGATATTACGTCCCGAAAATTTAATATTTAAGGTTTGTTAAACGTAAGTTTGCTACTGTTAAGCTGCTTTGGCAGGTATTGAGTTGGGTTAAGCTATGGCGAAAACTGTTCTTATCGTTGAAGATAATGAACTCAACATGAAGTTGTTTCATGATCTCCTTGAATCGCAGGGGTATGAAATTCTTCAGACGCGCTATGGCATGGAAGCCTTAAAAATGGCGCGGACTGAAAAGCCCGATCTGATTCTGATGGATATTCAGCTTCCCGAAGTCTCTGGTTTGGAAGTAACCAAGTGGCTGAAGGAAGACGATAATTTAAAGGAAATACCAGTCATCGCCGTTACCGCTTTTGCCATGAAGGGCGACGAGGAAAAATTTCGCGAGGGCGGATGTGAGGCGTATATCGCCAAACCGATTTCGGTTGCTAACTTCCTGGCAACGGTCGATCGCTTTTTGAGCTGATTTCGTATGTCTGCGCGCATTCTCGTCGTTGATGATTTGCTGCCAAACGTCAAGCTTTTGGAAGCGAAGCTGACGAGTGAATATTTCGATGTTTTGACGGCGAACGATGGACCGAGTGCGCTCGAGATCATTGAAGCGCAGCCGCCCGATATCGTTCTCCTGGATGTCATGATGCCGGGCATGGATGGTTTCGAGGTCTGCCAGCGGATCAAGCAGCAGCCCGAGACAATGCACATCCCCGTTGTGATGATTACAGCGCTTTCCGATGCGGCGGACCGGGTACGCGGCATCGAGTGTGGCGCGGATGACTTTTTGACGAAACCAGTGAACGATACGGCGCTGTTTGCACGCGTGCGTTCCCTCGTGCGCCTCAAGATGATGATGGACGAGTGGCGCATGCGCGAGCAGACAACAGGCCAACTCGGCGTGCTGCGCGACGAGACGTCGCTGCTTGACGTCGATGCGTCTCAGGCGGCAGTTCTGGTCCTCGATGACAATGAGGTGGATGCCAAAAAAGTCGTCGAAACGCTCCGGCAGGACGACGACATCGTTATCGCGACGGATACCGTCGAATCGATGCTCGATTATGCGATGAAGCGAGAGTTCGATTTGATCATTATCAATCTGAACTTGCGCGAACAGGATTCGCTGCGGCTCTGCTCGCGGCTGCGTTCGGCGGAACGGACTCGCCAAATTCCCATTCTGCTTGTCGTGGAGGAAGATCAGGTCGACCGCTTGGCCAAGGGGTTCGATCTCGGTATCAATGACTACCTGATTAAGCCAATCGACCGAAACGAGTTGTTGGCGCGGGCGCGCACTCAAATACGTCGTTGGCGTTATCACGGCCGTTTGCGCGAGACCTACGAGCGCAGCATCGAGATGGCACTGACCGACGGCCTGACAGGCCTTTATAACCGGCGGTATCTGAACGCGCATGTCGAAGGTCAGATCGAACGAATGAAGGTCAGCGGCAAAGGCATGTCCTTGATGATGTTCGATATCGACCATTTCAAGGAAATCAACGATGCGCACGGCCACGCGGCGGGCGACGAGGTGCTGCAGGAACTTGCGAGCCGCGTTACCCATAATCTGCGCAGTTTCGATACGGTCGCGCGTTATGGCGGCGAAGAATTCGTCATTGTCATGCCAGATACGGAAATCTCGATTGCCTGCGCCGTCGCCGAGCGCCTGCGCGTTGATATCGCCGGCCGCACGTTTGCGATTTCCGGACCGGGAGAAGCAGTCAATGTCACCGTAAGCATTGGGGTTGCCAGCGCGTCTCTCACCGGTGAAACGACTGCCGATATATTAAGACGCGCCGATGAGGCGTTGTTCGCGGCGAAGAGAGGCGGGCGCAATCGTGCTATGCTCTGGACCGAAACAGGGTTCGAAGATGTGACGCGAGGCGAACTGGACGCACCGGCAGCCGGGGTGGCATAGACCGAAAAAGCTTGAGCATTAGGCACAAAAAGGCCGCCCAGAAGAGCGGCTTTTCAAGCTTTCTAAAGGGCGCGGATTTCGCGCGGAGCTTACTTACTTGATGCGGCCTTCCTTGAACATCACGTGTTTGCGCACCACGGGGTCGAACTTTCGCATCTCCAACTTCTCGGTCTGTGTGCGGGGGTTTTTCTTGGTCACATAATAATAACCGGTATCCGCTGTGCTGACCATTTTGATGAGAATTGTGCTGGGTTTCGCCATAATCGACCGTTCCGTTCTTCGCTTCGTGCTGTTTTAACGCGACGGCGGCACATTACTAACCGCCTGGGGCAAGTCAAGTCTATTCAAGCGTTATTAACTTAGTCTGTAGCCGGGTCGTAAGGCGCGCAACAGGTCTTTCTGGGTTGGTGGGCAAACCTTCGCTCCATAGCGTCATTGCCTCGGTCAGCGCAAAACGGGTCACATTCATGAGATCAAGATCGCTTATCGCCTCGGAAACGCGCCGCCAACCAATATCCTCTAATTCACTGGAATGTTTTAGTTTTCCGGGTGCATGAGAGCCGTTGACGAGGAAAAATCTCGTATTGAAGCGTATCGGGTTTCGGGCCGGTGTAATCGCGCGGGCGATATAGTCCAGCCCCTCCGTCCAGGGCGAAAGGCCTTGCTGCGCGTAGGCCGTATGCAACGGAGAACGATTGGCTTCGTCAATATCTCCCGGTTGTCCGATTAGAAGCCCGGTCTCCTCCCAGGTCTCTCTAATAGCGGCCCATATGAGGGCGTGTGCCCGACGTGGAGGGCAATGCCGCTTCAGTTTCGCCAGGACGTCCTGTCGGATTGAGAAGGCCTCGGCTTCGGCATAGTCCGAGCGGTCGACTCTGCCGCCTGGAAACACGTAAATCCCTGGCATAAAGCGCGCGTCCAAGCGTCGGCGTCCAAGCAATACTTCGGGGTCGGAGCGGTTGCCACGCAGCAATACGAGGCTGGCTGCGTCTCGGGGATGAACGGGACGCCGGTTTCTTCTATCTGACATGCAATTATCCCCCCGCGGCCGGCGCGGAGAGCCGTAACGCGTGCTTATAGAGTGCTGGCCGTTCAAGAAGCCGCCTGGCGACAGCGATGTCAATATCGTCGCCCTTATGCGGCTGCCAGGGGCAAAGCTTCGTGATTGTCCCTTGTGAACTGCCGTCCGCAGTACGGCGCGCGGCAATTTGGCGGTGGGGCGTGTTGTTGGCAAAAGCGTGCTTCAGCGTGTTGTCGGCGTCTTCTCTATTGCTTGTGCACAGTGTCGGCAGGACCCCGAGCTTGTTCAGAACATAGCCGGATGGCGCGAGCAAGCGTGCCCAAGTCAAAATCAGTTCGCCATCGTTGGGCAAGCGGATAACCGTCTGTACGGTGCCTTTGCCGAAACTACTGCTGCCGACAACCACGGCGCGGCCTTGATCCTGAAGGGCCGCGGCAAGGACCTCCGACGCGGATGCGGAAGCACCATTGACGACGAGTACCATTGGGACACCGTGGGCAATTTCGTTCGCCGACGCATCGAACAGCTGCAAGCTGTCCGGGTGCCGGCCGCGCGTTGTGCTAATCCGGCCGTCCTTTAGGAACAGGTCTGCCGCAGTGATCGCTTGGTCCAACAATCCGCCCGGATTGCCGCGCAAGTCAATCACCAGCCCGGTGAGCGCATCTCCGAATTCCCGTGTTGCTCGTTCCACCCCGGTTCGTAATTCGGCGGCCGTATCCTGATTGAAGCCGGTTATTCGCAGATAGGCGAACTGATTGCGCGATTCGTAATGCACTGTCGTGGGTATGATTCGCGTGCGGGAAATCGTCAGGACGAAGGGATCGGGCCGACTTTCCCGCTGTACAGTAATCTGGACGGGTTTCCCCATCGGTCCCCGTAGCAACTGAACGCCGCGCCTCAGAGACAATCCGCGTAGCGGTGTGCCGTCTACCGCGATGAAGATATCGTTGGACTGGACACCCGCCCGAAAGGCAGGGAGGTCCAGTGTAACCCGTTCAACACGCAGGCCGTCAGTATTCTTGAGCACGGAAACGCCAATACCACCGAAACCTTCCCGCGTCTCACGGTTTCGCCTGCCTGCTGCCATTCCGGCGTATCGGCTGTAACGGTCCAGATCGGAGAGCAGCGAATTGATTGTGACTCTGTAGATTTTTTCGGTGCCAGCGTCGGCTAATCGGGTTGAGGCCTTACGCCCGGCAGTAACCAGGTCATCCATTACTGTCGCCCAAACGCTGGCGTCATTTCGGGAAGGCTCTTCGGTGTCGCCTACCGTCGTTCCGTTCACCAATAAGGTCACACGACCATTTCCGCGTTGGACGCTGGCATCCGGCTCGAGTTTTTGCAGACCCGCCAATCCTTCCATCGCCAATTGGCCGACTGGAATTTCGTCCAGATACATTTTGTGCACGTGGTCGAGAACCGTTGTGTACATCTGCTGGATCTCGGACGGGGCGACCGTTTCAGTGGCCGTCTGCTTCTTTTCGAGCGCGCACGCGGCCAGAACGAAGCAAAGCGCGACAGCGGCCAATCTTAGGCCGGATCTAGCACTGCATCGAACGTGAGACGTTAGGAGTTGCATCGGTCGGGCAAAAGCATGGTGTCGGACCAAAATATTCTTGATCCCATTCAGTTCCTAAAAGTAGCGTTTCACCAGATGGATTTCCATAGCTGCCTAAGACCGGCGAGAGCGGCCCTTTTTTTGTCGTTTCTTTCGGAGATGGGAGCCCCTGTTCTTCGGTTTCCCGGATTTGCGCTTCTGTGTTCCGCCTTCTTCGATTTCGAAGACCAATCCGCCAGTATCGATGTTCGCTTCGCGCAGGGCGACGAGGACGGGTTCGCCCAACGTGTAGGTCAGCCTAAAGTCGCGACCGACCAGCTGATGCTTGGTCTCGTCATGGTCGTAATAGTCCTGCGGCAAGGTGCTAATCGGTATCAATCCGTCGGCGCCGGTATCGTCCAGGGTCACGAAGAGGCCGAACCGGGTGACACCGTTGATACGGCCGCGGAATTTGGCGCCGACGCGATCGGATAAAAAAGCCGTGATGTAACGGTCTCGGGTCTCCCGTTCGGCGGCTTCTCCGCGCCGTTCCGTGTTCGATACCTGCTCGCCAATCTCGTTGAACCGCTCCGCGACATCTTCCGGCAATCCTCCCTCTCCGAGACCGTGCGCCGCGATAAGGGCCCGATGAACGAGAATATCCGGGTACCGGCGAATGGGCGATGTGAAGTGACAGTAGCGGCTCAAAGAAAGCCCGAAGTGGCCCAGATTTTCCGGTTGGTACACGGCTTTCGATTGGCTGCGCAGGATGAGGCCGCCGACGAGATCGGAATGCTCGTTCTCCGCCGCTTGCCGCAAAATTCCCGCGAGATGCGACGGGCGTATCGCGCCTCCTTTTAGCAGCTTGTAGCCCAGCGAGGCGAGGGATTGGCGCAGCGCTTCGAGTTTGTCGAGGGACGGTGGCTCATGGACGCGGTAAATGACCGGAGCGCCCTTGGCTTCCAGGCTTTCGGCGGCAGCAACATTGGCGGTGATCATGAACTCCTCGATTAGCCGGTGACTATCGAGCTTCGCCTTGGGTTCGATCGCAGCGACCTGTCCGTCTTCCGATAGGGAAATTGCCAGCTCTCTCATATCGAGGTCGAGCGTGCCGCGCTTGTTGCGGCCACGCGTGAGTGCCTCGTAGGCGCCATATAGCGGCGTGATGACTTCGGTGAGTAGGGGCGCCGTCGTGTCGTCCGACACGCCGTCGCGGGCGCGCTGTACCTGCTCGTAGGTCAGCCGTGCCGCGGACCGCATGATCGCGCGAATGAAACGGTGTTCGTGCAGATGCCCGTCAGCATCGATCCGCATCTGCGCTGCGATACACGGCCTGTCTTCGTTCGGAACCAGCGAGCACCACCCATTCGAGAGCGCCTCTGGCAGCATAGGGACGACGCGGTCGGGAAAATAAACCGATGTGCCGCGCGAATAGGCGGCCCTATCGAGGGGATCACTGGGCTTCACGTAACAGGCGACATCGGCGATCGCAACGATGAGGCGCCACCCGCCTGGACTATCTTCGTCGGGTGCCGCCCAGACGGCATCGTCATAGTCACGAGCGTCGCTGCCGTCGATCGTCACGAGCGGCAGGTCGCGCAGGTCGATACGTCGGCCGACTTCGACCGGCCCCGCCGCGGCGGCTTGCGCAAGCGCATCCGCATCGAATTCGACTGGGATATCGCGGCTGTGGATCGCGATGAGGCTGTATGTTTTCGGATCGGAAATCGGGCCGAGCCGCTCGACGACTTTGGCGATGCGCGATGTCCCGCGTCCGCCGGGAACATATTCAACCGCGACCACGTCACCATCCTGTGCGCCGGCGGTTTGGTTCGCATCTATACGAATGTCTCGTCGCCGGCCCCGGACCGTTGGACGGACAGTGGCGTGGGGTCCTTGCCGCTCGAGCACGCCGATGACAACGCTCGGGCCCGCGCCAAGGGCCCTTATCGTGTCCGCTTCGTATATCGCGTGACCGGTTTTCTTGACTCGCACCAGGATGCGATCTCTCGGGCCCGGTGCGCTGACGCGAGTTCGGCCCGGATTGAGATAGATCGCTGGTGGCGTTTGGTCGCTGTCCCAATTCGCGGGACGGCACAGAACCTCCCCGTCGCTATCGGTCCCGATGACCTCTACGACCAGGACTGAAGGCAGGTCGCCGGTCGGGCGTACCTGCCGTTTGCGGTCCTTGTCCAAATGGCCTTCGTCTTGCAATTCCCTCAGGACCGCTTTCAAGGCAATGCGCGAGCCGCCACGAATATTGAAGGCGCGCGCGATTTCACGTTTGCCAACCGGCGTCGGACTTTCCTTGATGAACTCGAGAATTTGCCGCTTGGTGAACGTCGGGGTGCGGGCCAAGGCGGTCAGTCGGCCACGGTCGCACCGGTTGTCTCTTCGGCGCTTTTCTTCGCGGACTTCCTCTTTGTCGGCGCTTTCTTCTTCGCTGCGGCCCTTTTGGCTGTCTTCTTCTTTGCCGCTGTTTTTTTGGCGGGTTTTTTCGCTGGCGCTTTGGCAGCCTTGGCTACGATTAGCGCAACCGCTTCCTCGAGCGTGACCGTGTCCATTTCCGAGCCGCCAGGGAGCGTAGCGTTGACCTTGCCCCATTTCACATAGGGTCCGAAGCGGCCCTTGCGCACGGTCACTGGTTTGTCTTCATGGGTGCCGAGTTCACGTCCGCTTGTCCGCGTCTTGGCTTCGGCGATTAACGTCACCCCGCGATTGAGACCGATCGTCAGGACATCGTCATCGTCTTTGAGTGACGCATACTTGGTCCCCATCTTGAGATAAGGACCGAAGCGCCCAATGCCGGCAGTAATCATCTCGCCGGTCTCCGGGTGCGCGCCTACCTCGCGAGGTAGCGACAGGAGTTTAAGGGCCATTTCGAGCGTAACCGAGTCTGGGGCCATTCCCTTCATCAGGGATGCGCGTTTCGGTTTGGGTGGCGCTTTCTTGCCTTTTTCCTTAGGCGCCTGCTCGCCAAGCTGCAGATACACGCCATATGGCCCCTTCCGGAGGGCAACGTCGAGACCCGTGTCCGGATCCTGACCCAAAACGAGCGGCCCGCTTGCAAGGAAATCGTCGTCGTCACTACCGACACCGAAGCGCCGCGTGTATTTGCATTCTGGGTAATTTGCACAGCCAATGAAGGCGCCGAATTTGCCAAGTTTCAGACTCAACCGGCCGCTTTCGCAGGCAGGACAGCGCCGCGCGCCCGTATCGTCGCCATTCTCATCGGCCGGGAAGAAATGCGGTCCGAGATCTTCGTCCAGCGCATCGAGAACTTGGGTGATCGAAAGTTCTTTGGTCCCGTCTATGGAGCCTGAGAAGGCATTCCAAAAGTCGTGTAGAACCTTTTTCCAATCTATCCGTCCGCCGGATATATCGTCGAGCTGGTCTTCCAGGTCGGCGGTAAATCCGTACTCGACGTAACGCCGGAAGAAGCTTGTTAGGAAGGCGGTGACCAGACGGCCACGGTCTTCCGGCTCGAAACGGCGCTTTTCCAGTTTGACGTAGTCGCGATCCTGTAGAACCTTGAGGATCGATGCGTATGTCGAGGGGCGGCCGATCCCCAGTTCTTCCATCTTCTTGACGAGACTCGCCTCCGTATAGCGCGGTGGCGGCTGGGTGAAGTGCTGTTCGGCAGCGGCATCCTTGAGAGCTGCCGCTTCGCCTTCGTTCAGGGGTGGCAGACGGCGATCGTTTTCGTCCGTTGCCTCGGCATCGTCTTTGCCTTCTCGGTAAAGCGTGTAAAACCCGTCGAATTTGACCACGCTTCCATTCGCGCGAAGGATGACAGCTTTGTCAGGAGACGTAACGTCGACCGCCATCTGGTCGAGTACCGCACTCTCCATGCTGCTGGCGACAGCCCGCTTCCAGATTAGTTCGTAGAGCCGCAGCTGTTCTGCATCCAAAATCGATGCAAGCTCCGCCGGGCGCCGGAAGAAATCTGTCGGCCGGATCGCCTCATGCGCTTCCTGGGCGTTCTTGGCTTTGGTTTTGAAAACCCGCGGTGTCGATGGCAGATATGCATCGCCGAAGTCTTTCGCAATCAGCGCGCGTGACCCGGCGATCGCTTCGCCACTTAGCGTTACGCTGTCGGTACGCATATAGGTGATCAGTCCGACCGTCTCGCCACCGATGTCCGTTCCCTCATATAGCCGCTGTGCTAGCTGCATCGTCCGGCTGGTCCCGAACCCGAGTTTGCGGCTGGCCTCCTGTTGAAGCGTGGAGGTCGTGAAGGGCGGCGACGGATTGCGCCGGACGGTCTTCTTTTCGACCTTGGCAATACTATAGGTACGAGATTTTACGGCTTCGACCGCACGGGTCGCCGCCGCCTCATTGCCGAGACTAAGTTTATCGAGTTTCTTGCCGTCGAGATGGGTCAGCCGCGCATTGAAGGGCCTATCTCCCGCGGAGAGGAATTGACCCTCGAGCGACCAGTATTCATCCGCCTTGAAGATCTCGATTTCCGCTTCGCGCTCGCAGATCAAGCGAAGGGCTACCGATTGGACGCGGCCGGCGGAACGAGAGCCAGGCAGTTTGCGCCAAAGCACCGGCGACAGTGTAAACCCAACGAGATAGTCGAGCGCGCGCCTTGCCAGATAAGCGTCGATCAACTCCCTGTTCAATTCGCGAGGGTTCGCGATGGCCGCAAGAACGGCATCCTTGGTGATTTCGTGAAACACGACGCGCTTCACATCGACACCGTTGAGTACATTTCGATCGGCAAGCAGCTGCTGCACATGCCACGAAATGGCTTCGCCTTCGCGATCGGGATCGGTTGCGAGATACAGTTTGCCAGCGCCCTTGAGCGCTTTGGCAATTTCGTCGAGATGCTTCTTCGACTTCGGATCGCTCTGCCAGATCAGGGAGAAATCCTCGTCCGGGCGCACGGAACCGTCCTTGGGCGGCAGGTCCCGCACATGGCCATAACTGGCGAGCACCCGGAAGTCAGACCCGAGATACTTATTTATCGTTTTCGCCTTAGCGGGCGATTCTACAACGACGACATTCATCAGGATAAAAGGCTATTCGCTGTTTTGTTGGAGTACGACGGAGACCGCAATTCTAGCAATGTCGGGAGTCACACTTGGCACCATGCGTCCCTTTCGTCAACACCATCTATCACAAGGGCGAGAAAATAATAAACTTATTAGATGAAAAAATTCCTGATAACTATATATAAAGCGGTACATTGGGGTATAGGATTTTGCTTTCGCGCTAGATGGATGACGGTATGTTTTGCCATTTTCCACTTCGTTAAGGTCACATGACATTACTTTTCCGAATGTTACGACGAACGGTTCCGGTACCTTGCAAGCGACAGCGATAGCCCTGCCTCGCTTAGCCCGTCATTCGGAGTAGGACATGTCTCCGAAATTGTGTGGTTAACAGTTTCGCAATGGCTGGTTAACCAATCGTTACTTTTCTGCATGGGAGGCCGTTAAAGGAGCAGGGCAACCTTGCCGCCTGGCTGCCGCTCTAATCTTCCGGCAAGCTCCAGCTCGAGCAAGACCGTCCAAACCGTACCCACGGGCAGACCGGTATCCCGTAGAATGGCGTCGATCGAAACCGGTGTTGGGCCAAGGCATTCGAGTATCATCGTTCGGGCGGTGGCTAGGTGATCCTCATCTGAAACAGGCTGGATGCCAAAGTCGTCTTGTTTGGGTTCGCCGAGCTGCTGTTCATGCATTGCTCGGATGCCTTCCAGCACGTCTTCCGCTGACTCTGTGAGGGTCGCGCCGTTGCGAATCAAATTATTGGCGCCGCGCGCCCGTGGATCGAGCGGTGAGCCTGGGATGGCAAACACCTCGCGGCCCTGTTCCCCGGCGAGGCGCGCCGTGATTAGCGAGCCTGAGCGCAGTGCAGCTTCGACGACGACTATCCCGAGCGACAGGCCGGAAATGATTCTATTTCGGCTTGGGAAATGCCGAGCCATGGGCTCCGTTCCCGGTGGCATTTCGGAGACGATGACGCCTCGATCGCGAATCGCCTCGTAGAGACTCGTATTTTCTTTCGGGTAGATGACATCGACACCACCAGCAAGTACGGCGACTGTGCCGCCTTCGAGCGCGCCTGTGTGCACGGCGGTGTCAATACCACGGGCAAGGCCGGACGCGACGAGAACGCCTGCCTTGGACAAGTCTCGCGCAAGGTTCTCGGCGAAGCGCCTGCCGTTGGTGGAGGCATTGCGGGCACCGACGACACCGATGGTGGTACGGCTCAGCAAGTTGACGTCACCAAGTACCGACAACACCGGTGGCGCGTCGGCGATAGCGGCGAGGGGCAGGGGATAGTCGGGCTCGCCGATCACGATCAGTTGTCCGCCGAGTTGAGCGACCGCATCCATTTCCCGGGCCGCTGTATCGGCGCTGCAGAGACACAACGGCTTGCGAAGGCCGCCTTGCCGCGCGAGCTCCGGCAGCGCCTCCAAAGCGCTGCTCGCCGATCCATAGCGTTCGAGCAACTGCCGGAAGGTGACCGGTCCGACATTTTGCGAACGGATCAGACGAACGCGGTCGAGGCGCTCGCGTGGCGAGAGGGACGGTGAATTTTCCAGCATCCGTCAACGATGAGACAGAGCAGACGCATCGTCAATCAGTGATCGCAAAGCAGTTTACTTTTTCTCGCCTATCTTTGGTTCTTCGCCAGATAGGAGGCGCTGAATATTGGCCTTGTGCCGTATCCAGACGAAAAACGCCAAAATTGTGGCGGCTATGACGGTCGGCATGTCCGCCCAGTACCAGGCATAAGCGGGCGCAAGGGCCACACTGACGAGTCCCGAAAGAGAAGAAAAACGAAAAATAAACGCGACGGCCAACCACGTTATCCCTGCGCCGAGCCCCACCGGCCAGGACAAGGCAGCCAAGGCGCCGAGCGTCGTCGCGACGCCTTTTCCACCTTGAAATTTGAGCCATACAGGAAACAGGTGTCCCATAACGGCGGCGACTGCGGCGATCGGCGCCAGTTCAGGGGCGACGTAGCGGGCGGCTAGGGCCGCCGCGGCACCTTTACCGCTATCAAGGATTAAGGTTAGGGCTGCAAGTATCTTGTTACCGGTTCTTAGAACGTTGGTTGCCCCAATGCTGCCGGATCCGATCTCTCGGATGTCGCCATATCCAGCGAGCCGGGTCAGCACAAGTCCGAATGGGATCGAGCCGAGTATGTAGCCAAGCGCGATCGAAAGGATGATGCTGGTCGCGTCGCCGCTAAACATGTCAGACATGGACTATGCCTCCACGGAATATACGGTGCGCCCCTCGACGACGGTGCGGACGACGGAGCCTTGCACGGGGCGTTTGTCGAACGGTGAGTTTTTCGATTTGCTGCGGAAGGTGTTTTCGTCAATTTGGCGCGGCTTGTCGGGATCGAAAAGCAGCAGGTCGGCAGGCGCACCACGTTGCAAACGCCCGAAGGGGCGGCCCAATAGGTCCGCCGGTGCGCTTGTCACCTTGGCAAGCGCATCAAGCAGCGAGAGCGCTCCATTGTGATAGAGCTCCAGCGTGAGCGGGAGCAGGGTCTCGAGTCCAATTATTCCAAATTCCGCCTGCGCAAAGGGCAGGCGTTTGGAATCCTCGTCGTGGGGCGCATGATCGCTTGCGATAATGTCAATTGTGCCATCCGCGAGCCCCTCGACGACGGCGCGGCGATCCGCCTCGTTGCGCAGGGGTGGCGAAACCTTGGCGAAAGTGCGGTAATCGTCGACAGCGGTTTCGTTCAGGGCGAAGTAGTGCGGGGCGGTATCGCAGGTAACGTTGAGGCCATCACGCTTCGCCTTGCGAACCGCGTCGATTGCGGCGGCTGTCGAAAGATGCGCTGCGTGATACCGCCCGCCCGTAAGCGACAGGATGCGCAGATCGCGTTCGATCATCATCACTTCCGCGATCGCCGGAATTCCCGCGAGGCCGAGGCGAGTTGCCACTTCGCCCTCGTTCATGACACCATCGTCTACTAGGCTCTGTTCTTCAGCATGTTGCACGATCAGCAGGTCGAAGGTCCGTGCATAACTCAGTGCACGGCGCAGGACCAGCGGGTCGCTCAGCGACTTCACGCCATCGGTGAAGGCGAGCGCGCCGGTTTCCGACAGCAGCGCCATTTCGGTCAATTCCTGACCCGCTAATCCACGCGTCAGCGTGCCGTAACAGAACAGCTTCACGGATTTGATTTCACGCGCACGCCGGGCGATGAACTCAAGCACCGAAACGTCGTCGATGACCGGTTCGGTATTCGGCAGGCAGCACATTGCGGTAACGCCCCCAGCGGCAGCGGCCTGGCTGGCCGATGCAATCGATTCCTTGTGTTCTTCTCCCGGTTCCCGCACCTGGACTCGGATATCGAATAAGCCGGGCGATAGGCACAGACCGTGGCAGTCGACCGACTGATCGGCAGCAGGTGGGCTGTCGTTGAATATGTCGGGGCCAAAGTCCGCGATGCGCCCATCCTCAACCAGTAACCCACCGGTTTCGTCGAGCCCGCTCGCCGGGTCGAGCAAGCGGGTATTTAAATAGGCGGTTCGTTTCGTCATGGCCGTGTCAATTTGCGATATTCGACCGGGTCAGCAGGTCGAGACAAGCCATGCGTACGGCAACACCCATTTCAACCTGGTCGCGGATGACGGAGCGGTCGATGTCGTCGGCCAATTCGGAGTCGATTTCAACGCCCCGGTTCATCGGGCCGGGGTGCATCACGAAGGCATCTTCCTTTGCGTAGGAAAGCTTTTCGCGGTCGAGGCCGAAGAAATGAAAGTACTCGCGAATGGAGGGGACAAAGGTGCCGCGCATCCGCTCGGTCTGCAGGCGGAGCATCATGACGATGTCGCAATCCGTCAGACCTTCGCGCATGTCGTGATAGACGTCGACGCCGAACCGTTCGATTGCGGCGGGGATCAATGTCTGGGGGGCGACGACTCGAACCCGCGCGCCCATGGTCGTTAGCAGGTGAATGTTGGACCGTGCGACGCGGCTGTGCATGACGTCGCCGCAAATCGCAACGGTCAGATTCTCCAAACGGCCGCGCCGGCGCAGGATCGTCAGGGCGTCGAGCAGCGCCTGAGTCGGATGTTCGTGCCGCCCGTCGCCGGCATTGATGACCGCGCCGGTAACCTTCTCCGACAACAAATGTACGGCGCCTGCGTCCGGATGGCGCACGACAAGGACATCGGGGTGCATCGCGTTCAAGGTCATTGCCGTGTCGATCATCGTCTCACCCTTCTTGATCGAGCTGGTCGAGACCGACATGTTGAGTACGTCGCCACTGAGCCGTTTGCCCGCCAGCTCGAAAGACGCCTGCGTCCGTGTTGAGTTCTCGAAGAAGAGATTGATCACTGTTCGCCCGCGCAGTACGTCGCTTTTCTTATCCGGCCGCCGGTTCTGCGCGACATAGGCGTCGGCAAGGTCAAGGATCGCCGTTATTTCGACGGCGGAAAGGCCTTCAATGCCGAGAAGATGTCGGTGCGGGAAGCGGTAAAGCGCGATATCGGGCGCAGGCTGGGCGCGGGTCATTAAAGCGGCAGTATACGGATCGATGGGGTAGTGCCGCAAGATGGACTCTTGCGAAATTACACGATTGTTGCCCGGGAAAATTTCGTCAGCGCTTAATCTCGTCGGCGAACACCGGTCCGGGGATATCGCCGTTCCGAACTTCGTAATTTCGGTTCTGTTCGTAGGCCTCGCGCTCCGCGACATATGGGTCGATCGAGCCTTCGCCAATCGCACGATAGGTATCCTGCTTGCCGGAATACTCGACAGTTCCTTTGGCGGCTGCTCCGGCCAGCGGGACTGGGCTCAAGATCATGAGGGGCAGGTCGCCCGTTACGTCGCGAAGATTGCTAGGCCCGAGAATCGGCAACACGATGTGCGGGCCCGGTGCCACGCCGTGCGCGCCGAGCGTCTGGCCGAGATCTTCGCGGCGGGATTCGATGCCCATTTCGGTTGCGGGATCGCCAAGTCCTGCAAGACCGAGCGTCGAATTGATCAAAAAACGCTGGGTTGCCGCGCCGGCATTTTCCGTATCGCCTTGCAATAAGCTGCTTCCGGCAGTGATCGGTTCGCTCAGGTTTGCCGCCGCCCGGCCAATCGCTTCCTCCATCGGATCGGGGGTAACATATTGGTACAGGTCGACGACCGGGTCGATAAAGCCCTTGCGCAAGAATGAGTTAAATCCCGACGTGAAGCGGTTTAGCGTTTCAAGCGGGTCGGAACGGTCTTCGTTGTTGTCCCCGTCTGCAGCGGCGACGGCTGTCCAGAATACAGCGGCGGCCGAGAACGCAGCGAGCACGGTTCTGTGTTTGCGCGAAAACAGCATCTCAGGATCCTCTTCCCGAATATAATTCCCAATTCGCGGCGAGACCGCAACGGCGAAGTTTCCCATCGAACCATAGGATTGGTAAATAAATTAGGGTGCAAACGTTACAGGGGAAGAGTGATGGCGGCATTTAGGGTTCTCGCGACAAACCATACGAGCTTTACGGTTTCCAATCTGGATCGGACGGTAGATTTTTTTGTCAGCGCGCTGGGGTTTGAATTGATCTCGCGTGCGCCACGGGACCCCGCGATAATATCTCGTATTACCGGCGTGGATGGCGCGGATATCGAGGTTGCCTATGTGCAGGGACCGGGCCATCGGCTGGAACTGATCCAGTACCGGGCACCCGACGCACGGGGCAGGGTGCGATCGCAGCCTTGCGATACCGGCTTCGCGCATATCGCGTACGACGTCGACGATATCGATGCGGCAATTGCCGCATCGGCGCCGCACGGGGTGGTCCCAATTGGCGATCCGGTGGCGATCGACCGGGGTCCCAACGCGGGTGGCCGCGTGGTTTATCTCCGCGACCCGGATGACGTCACGATCGAATTCATCGAAAAACCAAATCCGTAGGATCAGTCGAGCGTGACCTCAGCGGTGCCAAGCCCGGCGATTTCAATCGCAACCCGGTCGCCGGCGGCGAGCCAGTGGGTTTCGACGATGCTGCCGGTTAGAATGATGTCGTTCGCTGCAAGACCGAGGCCGCGTTCGGCGCGCGTGTTGGCGAGCCAGGCCAGCGCCTCGAAGGGATGCCCCATGACATGAGCGCCGGTGCCGCGCCCGACCTCGCTACCGTTAATTGTCATCATGCCGTCCGCCGCGGCGAGATCGAGAGATTGCCAATCGACAACTTCTGGGCCGAGCACGCACCCCGCACCGAAAAAATCGTCTGCAATCAGAGTCGGTGCATCGAGCGCCTTATAATCGACATAGCGGTCGTCAACGATCTCGATCGCCGCCATGCAGGACGCAACCGCATCGGCGACCGTGTGCCGGGTATACGGAGCGCCGCTTGGCGGTAGCGCCGTGCCCAGACGAACCGCAATCTCGCACTCGACCCCAACGCGCCGGAACGCAGCATGCGAAAGCGTGGCAGGTGTTTTATGAACATCGGTTTCGAGGATGCTGCCGGCACAAGGCTGTGCAATATCGAGGAACCGTTGCATGACCGCCGTCGTGCAGCCGATCTTGAAGCCCGCGACGGGAGTGCCAAGCCGATCATGCAACGCATCCTGAATTGCATAGCCAGTATCCGCGTTGTCCGGCTGGCAATCAGCCGGCAGCTTGTCCAAGCGAACGCCGTCCTTGCGGGCTTGGGCGATGCGAGCAGCAGCGTTGGCAATAGTGGCAGCGTTCATCACCGCATATTCGCCGTCACGCTATCGAAATGCAATGTGCCTCGAAGCAGGCTCCAATACGTCGATATCACAGCTTTTCGAGGATTTCTTCACGCTTCTTCTTATATTCTTCGTCGGAGATTAGTTTTTTCTCGTGCAGCTTTTTCAGCCGAGCCAACCGTTCTTCCGGGGAGGGCGCCTTCTGAGTTTCCGCCTGCTTCTGTGGCGTCTCACCCTGCTTCTGAGCCTGTTCGACTTGCTTTTGTGACGTCTCGGTTTTCTTTTCGGAGGCCTTTTCCAGCGGCGTCTCAGCCTTGGTTTCAAGTTCCTTTGGTTTTTCCGCGACTTTCTTGACGGTTTCTTGCTTGGCTATTTTCGGCGCGGATATGGAGGAGCTGGACGGAGCTGTAAAATTTGCTGATACCCAGCCCTCGCGCTGCTGAGCGTCTCTGACTTTTATCCATCTGCCTCGGCTGCCCACGACGGTAACAACCGAACCTTTGGAAAGGGAGAAAAGTCGCGTGTTACTGGATGACGGGCCATTGCGAACGTTCAAACTATTTGCCGTCGTGCGGCGCTTGGTACCGTTCGAGATGTTCGCGTTAAACGAGTCCGGTGTATTCAGGGATCCGGAAAGCGGGACAGTGTAGGACGCAGCCTGGAACTTCCCTTTGCTACTATTCTTGCAGGTCTTGAATATCGATGTTTCGCCGGCGAGTTTGCATTTGACCAACAGTGACTTAACAGCGGCCTTTTTGTTGCTCTTATGCGCGACCAGTATTCTAAACGGCATGAGCTGTAGCGGGTCCTCGAACAGTTTTGCCGCTTTTTCGATTATCGCTGATGTCTCATTCCAACGCCCATGGTCGCGATGAATATTTGCAAGGCGGGTATAAGCCCGTAGCGGCGCGTCTTCTGTTCGGGTCGCGCGCAATAGATTTCGTCCAGCGTTGTTCGCGTCTCCTTTGTCCAACCAGACATTGGCGGCCTTTAGGAAGGGGAAGCTGTGTTCGCGGGCGGCTTTGCTTCCCGTTGCGATTCTCAATAGGCCAATTGCGCGGTTAAGGTCGCCTTCGTCCGCTGTTTTCTCGGCCACCTCTGCACGCTCATACGCGCTAAGTACGCCCGCAACTTCCGGTTCGTTTTTTACGGCGACCCAGGGCTCATATATCTGTTCAAGGCTTGTTTGGGCTTCGTACTCGCGTTCGATATAGACGAACATACTTTCGAGGCGTTCTTCCGTTTCCCGGTGATCGTGCCCGAAGTTTCCTTTGATTTCGGCACTCAGCCGCCCGAACTGATCGATCGCCATGTTGGTCAGACCGTCAACCAGTCCCTTAAATCCTTTCGATTTGAACTCTTCTTGAAGCATGTCGTTATAGTTGACCGCTTCCAATGCTTCGGCGGTGTTCTTAATCTTGTCGGCTGCCGCCTGCCGTTCGAGGAAATCCGTGACGCCGAGCGGGCTATATCCGGCACGTATCAGCAAATCGGCGCCAAGCAGATCCGCCTCGTCCTCCTGTGTTCGTGAAAAGCTTGGCCATAGAAGGTCGTCGCTCAGCAGTTCAGCGGCCTTCGATGCGGCTGCAAATTTCAGCTTATCCGTAGTCGACATTTCCGCATCGGTTGAACGTGCCTTTATCGCCTCACGCAGGACAAGGACAACCTCCGCCATCGCAGTGGCGTGTTTTCGCGCAGTAACGAACCAGTCTGTTCCGTGATGTCCCAATATGACGTGGGAGAGTTCGTGTGCCAGAACGTTGGCCAGTTCGTCTTCTGACTCCAGGCTCCGCAGCATGCCATGAGACAGAAATATGCCACCGTCCGGCGTTGAGCGCGCATCGAAATCGCCTTTCGCCATGATCATCGCATTTGCCTGCAGCCCTTGCGTCGGAGCGACGTCGATTAGGCGTTTTAGAACGCGGTTCATATATCGCTCTAGTGGCAGAATCTTCGCCACACCGACACCGGAAACGCGCATGAGCAGCTTTCCGTCCGCGCCTACCGACGCTTTCAGCGGTCCGAAACTAGAGGGAATTTCGCGCGATTCAATGAATTTGCCTTTCAGGTCCTTGTGAATGTCGCTGTCCGAGAAGAACCCGAAAAATCCTTTAAAGGGGTTTCCCGTGGATCCTTGTTTTGACCCAGTAGATTCTTCGAGGAGCTGGTTCTCCTTCTCGGCTTCGTCGTCGTAGTCACTCCAGGCGGGAAGTGGCGAGAAAAGAAAGCCACCAAGGACGATAGCCGAGGCGACTCTCTTCACTTGCATTGTTTGTTCCCCGCGGCCCGCACACCGGCAACGCGGACGCTGTTGGGATCGTCCTTGCTCGAGCAGTGGACGACAAGTTTCGCTGGAATGTTCGTCTTGACTTTGAAGCGTTTTATCCAGGCGTCTACCGGCTTTCTACTTGGTATATTGAACTTCAGTCGAACGTGGACGTAAGGCCCACCTTTGCGGCCGCCGAGAATTTCCGCCGGTAGGACGATGTCAGCGGTCTTGACGGTATCGATCTTATTGCGGCCCTTAGGGTCCTGATACAGTTTGACGGATTTTCCGCGAATCTTGGTTACCGCGTCTGTGGCTGCCGCCGTGTTTCCAATAGCGATCCCGGCCGACAGCACACCCACAAAGAGCCACATAACTCGGCTCATTTTTACCTCCCTATGTGATTAGTTTTATTGTTTATATGACTATAAATTGTATCGCAAATAATACAAGTTTTTCAAGATTTGAATAAAATAGTACCTATTTGAAATTGATAAAAATACGAAATGGTAGAAGTGTTCCTCCATTAGAAGCGTGTTTGGCTGAAATCGAATGAAACTCAATCCTCTATGCGGTCGATCGCGAGAGACGCTTCCATTCGCGGAATTCATTGAGGACAATGGGTGGGCTTGTCAAAATTAGCAGGCCAATCCAGTCGAAATTCCCAAAATTATGAGCAGTAAAGGAGCCGAATACGCATATCAGGATGCCAATAGTAATAAATATTTGATATAGAATCAGAAATAAAATTTGATAAATTACGGTGTTTATATGAATGAAGTTATAATAATTCCTTGCAACATCTGTTATTACTATCAAAAAAATAGAGAATAAAGAAATCAGGAGTAGAGTTATTATTTGATAATGATCGATATTAGCAATAAAAGATTTTAAAGGACTGTTGTCCATATTCCCTTCCGCCCAGCGGTGATACTCCGTGCCCATTGTCAGGAGATTGTCGAACGCCATGGCGTGCAGAAATACGCTCGGTTGGCGTCCGTGGTTTGGGGAATTGATGGCATCGCTTTGCCCGGTGAATCCGGCGCCATAGAAGACGACGCGATCTTCTATCATCCGGCGGACATCCTCCTCCTCGCCGTTCATCAGCGAAAATGCGGACATTTGCGGCGTATAGGAACAGTTCTGACGAAACCGTTTGGATGCAGCGGTGAACCATTGCAGCCAGCGCGCAAACACCCCTTCCTCGACGGGGTTGCAGTCCTGGGTTTCGGACACATCGAACGGGTTCGCTGTTGGCTTCACCCCCCAATAGATCTGCATCGGTTCGGCGAATGCCGGCTTCCCCGTGTTCCCGCAGGCTTTGTGACCCTGGCTGCAGATGTACCGGTAGATTCTAAAGGCGGCGCTGGGGTCGTTGCCGGTTCGGCCAGCTCCGGTCGATAGGGGATAAAAAAGCGGGGACCGGCCTGTGGCGCCCTCCGTGGGCCATGAAATTACGGCCGAATAGGTCCATTTCTTCAATGGCTCGATCACGCCTGAGGCCGCGCTGTCGCCCGTCAGCGACGCCAAGAAGACACGGGTCTGATCGATGTCTTCCGTTCCTCGCTCCAGATCATTCAGGATGGAGGAAAGATCGGTGAGCGTATCGTCCGTATCCGAGCGGTCGTCGAGAAACAATAGTCCGATGACGATTGCGCGCGGGCTCAACTGCGCGATCCTTTCGAGTATCGCCGCGTGAAATTCGTATGTTGCCGGCCATCGGCCGCCGAGATCCCTCAGGCTTGGCTCATCCAGGAGCACTACCGTCATCTCGTCCTGGTAGGTTTGAGGGTAGTCCGGCGCCTTGATCTTGTAATACAGATCCGTCGAATGATTTTTTGTGATGCGATTGATGTCGAACAGGTTCACGTTCGCATAGAACAGATACCCGAAGAATATGAGTGCGAAGAAGAGGCAGTATTTTTTGAAGAAGTCTATCTTGGTCAGCCTGACCGACTCTATTCTGGTCGGCGTAACGATATAGGCATCCGGTTCATCAGGTACTTCGGTTGTTTCCCAGTATCGCCTGTCGGCGTCGTCCAACATCTCGTTCCAAAAGCGCTTAGTGACGCAGGCGCCACCGGCTTCCGGCTTGTTCGACAGACGCTCGGCTTCGAGCACACCTGTCCCAACGGGGATCTTTGCATGCTGGTTGTCGACGTAGTCTTCCAGGAAAGCGACTTGCCCGGTTGCGATGCCGATGCGGATTTTCACGCGCTCGTCGGCGTGGTCGAGAAGGTTTTGCGCGAACGCCCAAGCGGCTTTGCCGCCGATCCCGTCCGCTCGGAATGCCAACGCACCGCCATCGCCGGCGGAGGCGTGAAAAAACCGCTCGCTCCCCAATAACGGTTCGCCTCGAAGCCGGATCGCTGTTTCGACCGCTTCCTTCAGCTCAAACGTTTTTGCGGCCATGTCGCGCTGGCTAAGCGAGGAGAAGCGCTCAATGTCGTACAGGACCACATGGGCGAGATCTTGTTTGTGCTGTTGTCTTCCGTCGGTTTCGTTGAGGCTTTGAAATTTGACCCTGCCGTGATTGAGCCAGAAGCAATGCTGGGTGGTTTGTTTGGATGCCGTTGCGCCGCCGTCGATAAAGGCAGTGCTGTCTCTGAACTCGTTGAACCCATCGCGCGCGTCTTCCCAGGTCCTTCGGTCCACGGCGATGCGAAGTGTACTATGCTTGGCGTTCGTAAGGCGTGCCGCGCGGTTCACGGAATCGCCAGCGACATTGGCGCCGGCTGCATCGTTGACGTCCTGCACATGGCCATGGGTAATGCCGATGCAAAGTTTGACGCCGACGCTCGCGGCCCCATGCAGCAAATCCTGAGCAAAATTCAGCGTCGCCTTCACATCGCTGGGAATCAGGACAACGCGTCCGCCGATACCTTTGAAGGAGCGCAGACCGGGAATTCCGCTGGCATGCTGTTGGATCTGATCGTCGAGGGCCTCAAACAGGCACGCGATGGTTTCGGATGTCGCATTGGGCGGCCAATCGATTGTCGCAAATACAGCGTAGCTTTGATCTGCCATTTCTCATCGTGAATTGTTTTGTGAATCTATTATCTATTTTTAGTTAAATTTATCTCCTTAAAACAAGTTTGCACAATTTTTTCTCGTCTGCCGAGCGTTAAGGCCTGATTGTGCCCGTGTTTCGGCTATCTGCTGCCATCGCTTATCGCGTGCGTACGTTGAAGAAAAATTTGACGTATGGATGGAGACTAGCGGGCTCGCAACCTGTCCAGCGCACCCTGCAGGATGTAGGCGGCGGCCATTTTGTCGACGACTTGGGCGCGGCGGCGGCGGGACATGTCGGCTTCGTCGACGAGGAAGCGCTCGACGGCGGCGGTCGATAGCCGTTCGTCCCAGAAGGCCATGGGGAGGGTGAAGCCGCGCGAGATCAGGTTGGCGGCAAATTGCCGGGTCGATTGGCAGCGCGGACCCTCGGTCCCATCCATGTTCATCGGCAGGCCGATTACGAGGCCGCCGACGCCGCGCTCTTCGACGATATGCTCCAGTGCTGTGGCGTCCTTGCCGAATTTGGTTCGACGTATCGTGTCGATCGGACTGGCAACCGACAATCCGGGGTCTGACAGGGCAAGTCCGATGGTTTTTGAGCCCAGATCGAGGCCGAGTAGGCGCGACCCCGGCGCAATTTCTCTTCTTAACTCTTCGGGAGCGCAGATTGCCATGCGCGGATTGTCCGCTTTGCTGTTGGGCGACACCGGACCAGCGGGCCCCGCGTGTGACATATTGCACCCTTCGGCCACTCTTGTCGCCGTTCGGGGCCAATGATAGGTTCCGCGCCGCCACAGTCGGAGACCCATCACATGCCGCTCGACAAGGATACCGTGCGAAAAATCGCGACCTTGGCTCGCATCAAAGTCGAGGAGGACGCCCTGGAACCGCTTGCCGGAGAGCTGAACAATATCCTCGGTTGGGTCGAACAGCTTGACGAGGTGGATACTGAAGAGGTTGCGCCAATGACGTCGGTGGTCGCGGCGGACCTATTCCAGCGACCCGACAACGTCAGCGACGGAGACCGGGTCGAGGCAATCCTCGCCAATGCACCGGAGGAGACGCAGCACTTCTTCGTCGTACCGAAGGTTATCGAGTAATGACCACGCTTACAGATCTAACCTTGGCGCAGGCGCGCGACGGCATGGTGGCGGGCGATTTCAGCGCTTTGGAGCTGACGGAGGCCTATATTGCGACGCTGGCAGCGGTACGCCCGCTCAATTGCTATTTGCTTGAAACCGAGGATGCGGCGCGCACGATGGCGCAGGCAGCGGACGACCGGCGCGCGCGCAGCGAGGCGGGATTGCTCAACGGTATTCCGCTCGCTATCAAGGATTTGTTCTGCACGAAGGGCATTCCGGCTACCGCTGGTAGCCATATTCTGAACGGGTTCGTTCCGCCCTACGAGTCGACAGTCACGAGCAAGCTGTGGGAGGCCGGCGCGGTTATGCTCGGCAAGACCAATATGGATGAATTCGCTATGGGTTCGTCCAACATGACCAGCTATTTCGGTCCGGTGACGAACCCGTGGAGTCGAGCGGAGGACGACGCCAAGCTGGTACCAGGCGGTTCGTCCGGCGGTTCGGCCGCGGTGGTTGCTGCAAGAGGGGCTCTTGCCGCCACGGGCACGGACACGGGCGGCTCGATTCGCCAACCCGCATCCTTCTGCGGGATCGTCGGCATGAAGCCGACCTATGGGCGCTGTTCCCGGTGGGGCATCATCGCGTTCGCATCGTCCCTCGATCAGGCGGGACCGCTGACCCGTACGGTGCGCGATGCGGCAATCATGCTGGGTGGGATGGCCGGTCACGATCCGAAGGATTCGACCAGCGTCAATGTGCCGGTCCCCGACTATGAAGCAAGCCTTGGTGGTGACCTCAAGGGATTGCGGATCGGCGTGCCAAAGGAATATCGCATTGACGGAACGCCGGCGGAGATCGAAGCACTTTGGGACGAGGGTGTGGCATGGCTGAAATCGGCTGGGGCCGAGATTGTTGAGATCAGCTTGCCGCACACCAAATATGCATTACCGGCTTATTACATCGTTGCGCCGGCGGAAGCCTCCTCCAACCTGGCGCGTTATGACGGTGTGCGGTACGGCCTTCGGGTCGATGGCGAGACACCACAGGAAATGTATGAAAATACGCGCGGCGAAGGCTTCGGCGCGGAGGTCAAGCGGCGAGTTCTGATCGGGACCTATGTGCTATCGGCCGGCTACTACGATGCATATTATCTGCAGGCGCAAAAAGTCCGGACCCGGATCCTGCAGGATTTTCAGAACGCTTGGGAGAAAGTCGACGCGATTCTGACGCCGACTACGCCGAGCGCCGCCTTTGCGCAGGGCGAGAAGATGGATGACCCGATCGCCATGTATTTGAACGATGTGCTGACGGTGCCTGCATCGATGGCGGGTCTGCCGGCAATCTCCGTACCGGCTGGTCTGTCCAGTGATGGTTTGCCATTGGGCCTTCACGTTATCGGTCGTCCCTTCGACGAGTCGACGATCTTGAAGGTAGGCCATGCGATCGAAGACGCTGCCGATTTCACAGCAGTGCCGCAGATCTTGGCGGGAGGCGGCTGATGTCGGATTTGCTAACCGGACGCACAGGCGACTGGGAAATTGTTATTGGGCTGGAGGTGCATGCCCAAGTGGTGGCCGACGCGAAATTATTTTCGGGTGCTGCGACCGCGTTCGGTGCCGAGCCGAACGAGCAGGTCAGCTTCGTCGACGCCGGCATGCCGGGCATGTTGCCCGTGCTCAATGAAACCTGCGTTCGGCAGGCGGTGTTGACCGGCTTGGCCCTGAATGCACAGATTAACCTTCAATCGATCTTCGCGCGCAAGAACTACTTCTATCCGGATATGCCGCAGGGCTATCAAATTTCGCAGTATGAAGAGCCGATTGTCGGCGAGGGCGAAATCGTCATCGATCTGCCGGGCGACGAAACGCGGACGATTGGCATCGAGCGCTTGCATCTTGAACAGGATGCGGGGAAGTCGGTCCATGATCGTCATCCGACCAAGTCCTACATCGATCTAAACCGGTCCGGCGTGACGCTCATGGAAATCGTCTCAAAACCGGATATGCGTTCCGCTGAAGAAGCGGCCGCCTACGTCACAAAATTGCGCGCCATCCTACGCTATATCGGTTCCTGCGACGGGAACATGCAGGAAGGATCGCTGCGCTGCGACGCCAATGTTTCGGTGCGGCAGCCGGGCGGGCCGCTGGGCACGCGGTGTGAGATCAAGAACCTCAATTCGATCCGCTTCATGCGCCAGGCCATCGATTATGAGGCCGCGCGGCAGGTTGAGATCATCGAGGATGGCGGCGAGATCAAACAGGAAACCCGCCTGTTTGATTCTGGAAAAGGCGAGACACGATCGATGCGCTCGAAGGAAGATGCGCACGATTATCGGTATTTCCCAGACCCAGACCTATTGCCATTGCGGCTCGAACAAAGCTTTATCGACGCGCTCAAGGAATCGCTTCCGGAACTGCCGGAGGCGAAAAAACAGCGATTTGTGAAAGCGTTCGGCCTTTCCGCATACGACGCCAGCGTCCTCGTCGCGGAGCGCGAAACGGCGGACTATTTCGAGACCGTTGCCGAGGGCCGGGACGCGAAGCTGGCGGCGAACTGGGTTATCTCTGAACTGTTCGGGCGTCTCAACCGATCGGAGACGCCGGTCGCCGAGTCGCCAGTCAGCGCGCATGCGCTGGGCGGATTGATCGATCTGATCGCCGACGACACGATCTCTGGCCGCATCGCTAAGGACGTCTTTGCCGAGATGTTTGAAACAGGCCGCGCGGCTGTCGATATTGTCGAAGAGAAAGGGTTGCGGCAGGTCACGGACACCGGTGCGCTAGAAGCGGCTGTCGATCAAGTGATGGCGGAGAACTCGGATCGGGTCGCCGATTATCGGAGCGGCAATCAAAAATTGCTCGGCTGGTTTATGGGGCAAATCATGAAGGCCAGTCAGGGCAAGGCGAACCCGCAGATGGTCAGCGAATTGCTGCGTAAAAAATTGTCTGACTAAAAAGCTTTAAAGGTCACGATCGTGAACGTATCGATGATGCCGTCGATGCGTTGCACGGTCTCGTTGACGAAGTGTCCGATATCGTCATCTGCACCGATATGAAATTTGGCCAAGAGGTCATACTGTCCTGAAATCGAATGGACTTCGGCGACCTGCTCGATCTCGTCCATGATCTCGCCAGCCACCTGGTAGGCTTGGCCGAGTTGGCATTTAATGAGAACGAAAACGGGTTTCATAATCTCGGCTCCAGCAGTTGAGCTTAGCGGCAAGGCCATTGCTGTCAGTTTTATCAGCGCGGCCCTTGCTTGCAAGCGCGTAATGCATTGAACTTGAGGTGGGCGGAACCGTTCCTTGATCCGTATGTAAGAAGGAGGCGGAAATAATGACTTCGGACTATCCTCGCGACATGATCGGTTATGGCGCGAACCCGCCTGACCCCAGGTGGCCTGGCGGTGCGCGTCTGGCGGTTAATTTCGTGATCAATTACGAGGAAGGCTCGGAAGGGTCGATTTTTGACGGCGAGGATCAGACGGAAATCGGTTTGACCGAAAGTTCCAGCGTTCTGTTTGCGCCGGGTGCGCGGAATCTCGGTGCGGAGTCGATGTTCGAATATGGTAGCAGGGTCGGATTCTGGCGGCTGATGCGGCAGTTCGCGGCGCACGACATGCCGATCACGATATTCGGCTGCGCATTGGCGCTGGAGCGCAATCCCGAGGCGGCCGTCGCCATCCGTGAGGCGGGCCACGACGTGTGCTGTCACGGATGGCGCTGGGTGGAGCACTACAAACTCGATGAGGCGACGGAACGGGAACATGTGCGGATGGCCGTCGAGTCCCTGAAGCGCACCATCGGCGAACGGCCGCTGGGCTGGTATTGCCGCTATGCGCCGAGTGAGAATACGCGGCGGCTATTGGTCGAGGAGGGCGGTTTCCTCTACGACTCTGACTCATATGCCGACGAATTGCCGTACTGGACGGAAGTCGACGGAACACCGCATTTGATTGTGCCCTATTCGCTCACCAACAATGACGTGAAATTCATGCGCGGCTATCTTGCGACTGCGGACGACTATTTCAATTTCGTTAAAGATGGTTTCGATCTGCTTTATCAGGAAGGCGCAACAGCGCCGAAGATGATGTCGATTGGCCTGCACATGCGCATCATGGGGCATCCCGCCCGTGCGGCCGGTCTCGCCCGATTGCTGGACTATATCGCCGGTTTCGACGACGTATGGGTCTGCCGGCGAGCCGATATCGCGCGACATTGGGTCGCACAACATCCCTACTCGAGCTGATATTGCGATCTTCGAGCGCGGGTTTCTTCGGAAATTTGGAAGAATTCAACTATAGATGGCGCAGGTTTCAGGGGTAATGCAAACCTAGCGTATTGTCCCAGCACAGTTTCTTAAGACATGCGGTGCATATTTGGCGGGATCATGAATGTTCTCGCCAAAACCCAACCAGGCGCTGAAAAGCCGGAAAACCCAATAATGGATTCGAGCCGCTATGAGATGGCGCGATTGCTGGCGTTTGCGTTTTGCTCTGCTGATGCACTTGTCGAGACGGAGCCCGATGGCCGCATCGTTTATGCGAGCGGGGCGACCGGTCTTTTGTTTGGCCATAAACCGGATGCCATGGTCGGGGAAACGTTCGAGTCGCTTTCCGCCAAGGAAGATCGCGCGATGCTGGGGGCGCTGCTCAAACGGGTCGCAAATGGTGAGCGCTTTCAGGATATCCCCATCAAGGTCTCTCGTTCGGGAGATTCGGATGCTGTCTTATCCTTGAACGGCTACAGAGTACCGGACTTATCAAATCATTGCTTCGTTACCGCGCGCATTGTCGAAACCGGCCGCGATGTCGCGAATGGTGGCGAAAGGAATGCCGAAACCGGGTTGTTGACCGCGGACGGGTTCGGCGAAAGCGTGAAAGCGCATGTCGAGGATGTCGCAGGAGGCGATAACCAAGGCGAGATGACTTTTGTCGGACTTTCCGGCATGTCGGACCTCAAGGACCGGTTGGGCGACGACGAGCATCAAGGCCTTTTGCGCCGCCTTGGTATCTTCATGAAAGCGGTTTCGCTCGGCGGCGACACCGCAGCGCAATTGGGTCACAACCGGTTTGGTTTGCTGCATAGCCCCGACCTCGACCTGGAAAGTGTCGAGGGGCAGATATCGCAGTTTGCGCGCGACGCGGACCCGAAAGGTATCGGCGTTTCCGTGACGACCCAGTCCGTCGGTGTCGAGACAATGGATCTCACCGGTCAAGATGTCGCGCAAGCGCTGATCTACACGATTCAGCAGGTCGCGCGTGAAGGCGGTAAAGATATATCGAAGATGCTGTCCTCTGACCTCAATGCTCAGCTCAATGAGGCTGCGAACAAGATTGCGCAGGTCAAGACGACGATCGAAACGGGCCAATTCGATGTGGCCTTTCAGGCAATCGTTTCACTGGCAAGCCGGAAGGCGCACCATTTCGAAGCACTCATCCGCCTGAACGATAGCCCGGTCAAAATGAATCCCTTCGAGTTTGTATGTTTCTCGGAGGAGGTGGGGCTGATTTCCGAATTCGATATCGCGATGTGCCGAAAGGTGATCGGCCGAATTACGTCGGCCGTGGAGAGAGGGAGTGTTTTGCCGGTTGCGGTGAATATTTCTGGCTACTCCATCGGGTCCGATGCCTTCGTGAGTGAACTGCGCGAAATGCTTACGGAAAACCCGGAAGTGCACGGATCCATCATGTTTGAAATTACCGAAACGGCGCGCATCGACGATCTAGTGAAAGCGAACACAGCAATTCGCGGTCTTCGCGCGGACGGATTTCACGTCTGTTTGGACGATTTTGGCTCTGGTGAGTCCGCTTTCGAATATCTACGCGAGCTGGAGGTAGATTTCGTCAAGATTGACGGAATGTACGTGAAGGATGCGGCGAAGTCCGAAAAGGACAGGGCTTTCCTCGTTGCGATGTCCGGGCTCTGTCGCGATCTGGGGATTGCAACAATAGCGGAATTTATCGAAGACGAAGAGACACTCGAATTTCTCAAGGAATGTGGCGTCGCCTACGGCCAGGGATACTTATTCCACAAGCCCGACGTTGCTGCCGATCTCTCGGGTAATCTCAACGCGGGGAAGAACCTAAAGCGCAAGGGTGCCAGGGGTTAGATACGCCCCATTATCGCGCGACCCAGCCGCCGTCTACCGGCAATGTATGTCCCGTAATCATGCTGGCCGCGTCACTGGCCAGGAACAAAATGGCCGCGGCGATCTCGTCCGCGTCGGCCAGACGATGCATCGGGGTATTGTCCAGAATGTACTGCAACGTTTTTTCATCTTGCAGCATGCGGTCGGTGAGATTGGTCCGCACGTAAGTTGGCGCTACGGCGTTTACGCGAACGCCCTTCGGTGCCCATTCCACGCCCAAAGATCGGGTCAAGTTTACGATAGCGCCCTTGGTCGCGTGATAGGAGGCGTTTGGGTAAAGTCCGCCGCCGGTCAGGCCCATGATGGAGGCGACCATAACAATGGCGCCGCTTTCCGCTGGAACCATGTGCCGCCCGACGGCGCGCGCGCAGTAGAAATGGCCGTTTAAATTGACGTCCATTACGCGGTTCCAGCTTTCCGTGCTCAAGTCGACGGCGGGAACGCGCAAACCGATGCCAGCATTGTTGACGAGGATATCGATCCGGCCATATCGATCGAAGATGTCGTCTATTACCGAATCCACTTCGTCGTCTTTGGTAATGTCCAAGACATGCGTCGTTGCGCTGTTACCGCCGATTTCGTCTGCGACGGTGCCGGCCGCTTCGCCATCGATATCGGTTACGGCGACAATCGCACCGGCCTGAGCAAGCGCGTGCGCGGTGGCCCGGCCAAGGCCGCTGCCGGCGCCAGTTACGACAGCCACCCGGTCATCGACGCGGCATTGCGCAAGAAAATCGGTCATCTCGAATATCCCTGTGGTGTGTTTTTTACTCGCTCAGCGTATCGAATTCGCGCGCTGTCGCCTACATCGAAGGCGGGTTCGCTTCGATAGCTTTCGTTGCGGCCACGGTATCGACGCAATCCTCATAAGCCGCACCGTGCTGTATCAATCCACCGGACAGGCACGCCTCTCTTAGCCGCTCGAAACCGTCACGCGGAAGGATGGGATTGTGTCCGTATGCGCCCAACGATTTGTAGCGCGCGATACAGGCGGTGAGAACGTCCGGGTCAAGGTCTGGGAAATAGTCAGCGACGCACGCGGCCACTGTCGCAGGCGATTGGGTATGCAGCCATTTCTGCGTCCGATAGATCGCACGCGCCATTGCCTGGATCGTGTCTTGCTTCGATTGAAGTGCTTCTTTGGTTGTATAGAGCGTCGTATAGGAACACGGCCCTCGGCTTGCTGCGGCGTACCAGATATGCCCGATACCGTCGCGGATAAGGTGCTCCGCATAGGGCTGAAAAACTTGGATGACATCGATTGAACCCGCTCGCAGGGCTTCTTCGTTTTCGGCCATGCTTTGATGGGGTAAACGATCGATCTTGTCGGGATTCACGCCCGCGCGCCGAAGGTCGTCCTGCAGACAGAGCCAGGGTGTCGGCACTTCGCTGACTGTCGCGATACGGCAATCTAAAAGGTCTTTCATCGTAAAGTTCGGGCGAGGGTCTCGGCCGATCAGGAAAAACGGATCGCGGGTCACGACTTCCGCGAAACCCACCAGACCGCAGTTCGGATCCTTGTCATGCGTATGAAGAATACGCATGGGCCCGCCCCAGGACACGTCGGCCTCGCCGCTGAGCAGCGCGTTGGCGGTTGTCTCCGGGTCTGAGGACATTTCCAGCCGAACGTCCGCGCCTTCCGCGCCATACGCGTCCAAGGCAACAGCGGCGTAGAAGGGCGTGTAGAATACGGCACGAAAGTTCTCGAAAAGCGTGATTGTCATGACTGCCTAATTTCGTAACTGCATTGACCGCAATATCCTAGCGCGCGCTGCCGGAGTAGGGCGAGACGTCGCGCAGGTCGAGCACTAGGTGGATGAGCGCCGGGCCGTCGTGCGCTATCGCGGCCTTAAGCGTTTCGCCGAACTCTTCGGTCTTGCGGACCGTGAATCCCGCCATCCCATAGCCCACGGCGAGCGCCGCGAAATCGGGGCTCTTCAGTCGCGTGCCAAAGTCCCAGTCGCCGAAGCGCTTGTTTTGTGTCACCAGGATCGAGCCCCAGGCGCTGTTGTCGCAGACAATGATCTTGATTGGCAGGTTCTCCTGCACGATCGCCGCCGCTTCCTGACCCGTCATCAGGAATCCACCATCGCCGCACCAGGCAAAGACAGTCCGGTTGGGGTCGGCGACCTGCGCGCCAAGCGCGCCGGGCACACCGTATCCCATAGCGCCGGATACGGGGCCGAGATTGCAGTAGGGGTGACGGAAGCGGTAGTAGCGATGCATCCAGCGCCCGAATGTTCCCGCGTCGGACGAATGAATGGAATCATCTGGTGCCAGTTCCATCAGCGTCGTGATGACCTGCGCCATATCCACATCGCCGGCGATTTCGACCTCGCCCGGCTCCGCATAGGCTGTTTCGATGGCATGGACCTTGTCGCGCCAGGCAATCCGTTCTGCCGGCGGCTCGACTCCCTCCAGGGACTCGGCCAAAGATTCCATCGCAGGCCCCGCTTGTGCGCAGATCGCGACGTCAACCCGCCAAGGCGAAAACACCGAGGCGTCCGGGTGGATCATGATAATCTTCTGATCGTCACGGAACATCGTGTAGTTCGCCGTGGTCGCGCTGTCTAAACGGCTGCCGATGCTCACAATTAGGTCGCACTCTGCCAGCGCGTCGTTCTGGTAGGGAATCCGATTTAAGGTCAGTTGGCCGAAATGGGCGGGATGCAGATTGTCGATTATGTCCTGTTGCCTGTAAGCCGTCAGAACGCCCGCGCCGGCTGCTTCCGCCAGCTGTTCTAGCTCGGCGCTCGCGTTTTCGTAGGCGATCATTTCGCCGGCGATCAGGATTGGATGTTTGGCGGCTTGGATCAGTTTTGCTGCTTCGGCTACAGCACTTTTCTCAGCGCCGATTTTGACCGGCGCCGCGGGGCGGGGAATATCGAGCTCGCCGGTTTCCCCGTCGAGTATTTCCGTTGAGACGACACAGACTACCGGGCCTGGGCGGCCGCTCACGGCAAGATCCAGAGCGCGCGCAGTCGTGTCTGCCACATCGGCGAAGGAGTTCACATCCAGCACGGCTTTCGCGACTGGTTCGTACATCCGGCGATAGTCGATTTCCTGAAACGACTCCCGCCCACGCAAGCGCTTGGGAATGTCCGCAATGAACAGAACGAAGGGCCGCGATGCCTGCATCGCGTTATGCACGCCGATTGCGGCGTTGGAGGCGCCCGGTGCCCGAGACACGAACATGCAGGTCGGCTTGCGGCGGATCCCCGCATAGGCGTCGCAGGCGAACGCAGCGGATGATTCCAGGCGCGTCGGCACGGAACGAATCTTGTTTTGTACCCGGCTCAGCGCTTCCAGGACCGTCGTATAGGTGCCGCCCGGTACGAAAAAGACTGTGTCGATATCGCGTGACAACAAGGTTGCGACAAGCGCTTCCCCACCGTTCATGGCTCCGTCTGACATGGCGATCCTTTGATTCGAACTGTTACGAAGTGAAATGACCGGAAATTCGGCCGGAATTGTCCGGACAGCTTATACCATCGGGCGGGATCGATGCGAGCCCGGGTCTGCGATTTCGTCTTTGACGGACTGTCTCGGTTTCATCATTCTCCGGACCAACAGGAAGCCATTCAGGTTTGAGGAATAGATGAAAGATCGAAATCTAAGGCCCGCGACGCGTGCGGCGCAGGCGCTGGGATGGGAATGCCCGGAAACGGGTGCCGTTGTCCCACCAATTCACGTCTCCACGACCTTTGCTCGTGATGTCGATTACGAGCTTCCGACGGGAGCCGATTACGCCCGTGACAAGAACCCCTCCTTTAATCAGCCCGAAGCGGTGATTGCCGATCTCGAGGGCGGTGCCGATGCGTTGCTCTTTGCTTCGGGCATGGCGGCCTGCGTCGCGCCGTTTCAAGCCTTGCGCCAGGGCGACCACGTCGTTGCGCCCGACATCATGTATTACGGCCTGCCGAAATGGCTGCGCGGCTTCGGTATGGACCGGGGCTTATCGGTAGACTTCGTGTCGACCGCCGATATGGATGCGCTCGCCGCGGCCGTACGGCCGGATGAAACCAAGCTCGTCTGGGTGGAGTCGCCCTGCAATCCGGTGTGGCGCGTCACGGATCTCGCCAAGGCAGCGGAGATCGCGCATGGCGCCGGCGCCCAACTCGCCGTGGATAGTACCGCCGCCACGCCTGTTTTGACCCGTCCGTTCGAGCACGGTGCCGACATCGTTGTTCACGCTGCGACTAAGTATCTCAACGGCCACTCCGATGTGATGGCAGGGGCGGTCGTCGCAAAATCCCAAGACGCCTACTGGGAGCGCATTGCCGAGCACCGCGCGCTGACCGGTCCGATCCTGGGTTCTTTTGAGGCCTTCCTGCTGACGCGCGGCATGCGTACCTTGTTCTTGCGGGTCAAGGCGGCGTCGCAATCGGCGCTGGCGATCGCGGAATGCTTCGAGGAGCATCCAGCCCTGACCCAAGTGCAGTATCCGGGGCTGCTGGATCATCCGGACCACGAGGTCGCCCAGCGGCAGATGGAAGGCGGTTTCGGCGGAATGCTGTCGTTCCGCGTCAAAGGCGATGCGGACACCGCGCGCCGTGTGGCAGCGTCTTGCAACCTCTTCAAACCGGCAACGTCGCTCGGCGGTGTCGAAAGCCTGATTGAGCATCGCGGCACAGTCGAAGGCCCGGACTCGCTGACGCCGAAGGACCTGCTCCGGCTTTCCGTCGGTATCGAGGATACCGGGGACCTGATCGCCGATCTCGAGCAAGCCCTTACGGCTGCGTAGAGCCGTTGACAGGGTATCGCCTCATCGTTAGGAACTAGCGGCTCCACGGAGGGATGGCAGAGTGGTAATGCAGCAGGTTGCTAACCTGTGAACCTGTAAGGGTTCCGGGGGTTCGAGTCCCCCTCCCTCCGCCACCCTACGCCTTCGGGTGGCAGGCCACCTTAGGGCCTGACGCGCGAAGGCGCTTAGGTGCAGGAGTGTCGACCGAAGCATTGGCTGCGAAAAGATTCTGGTAACAATAAAACTATAGTTGCGCCCCCGTTCGTGCCCAGTTGCAGCAACCCAGTCAGCATCTTACGCTGACCTCAACTAGTCGCGGCGCCTTGCGCGTGCTGCGGAAATTTCGGCTGAGAGGGATGATGGCGACGACAGAGAAAATGCTGACGGAGGAGGTGCGTGCCGGCGAGGGGATCGCGCGCGTGTTGGAGGATGCCGGGATCGACATGGTGTTCGGCATCCAGGGCGGCAATATGGGGCGGGTCTACGACGCGCTCTACGACCATCAGGATACGGTTCGCTGCGTTCTCGTGCGGCATGAGCAGTTGGCGAGTGTCATGGCGGAAGTCTATGGCCGCCTGACCGGAAAGCCCGGCGTCTGTATCGGGCAGGGTATCTTCATGCTGGCGAATGGGTTCCTCGGCACCTTGGAAGCGCATTTTGGCAGCTCGCCGATGCTGTTTCTGACAGATTTCTCCGATGTCGCGCCCTTTACGCAGCATGCGCCGTATCAGAGTGGGACCGGCGACTATGGTGCCGCCGACACGCGCAACGCGCTCGCAGCCATCACCAAGCAGACCGTTGTCGCGCACACGCCGCGCGAGGCCGTGCACGCAACGCAACTGGCGATCAAGCACGCGCTAAGCGGCGAGCGCGGTCCCGTTGGCGTGATTTATCATAGCGCCTGCTTCGGCGGCACCGTCGATCCCGAGGGGCGGCCCGTTCTCTATCCAACGCAGCATTATCTACCGCAGCCGTTGCCTGCCGATCCGGCGAGCGTCGACTCCGCCGCACGTGCCCTGTGCGTTGCCGAGCGACCGGTCATCATCGCTGGCAACGGGGTGCGCGTCAGCCAGGCCTATGCCGAACTGGCTCAATTGGCTGAGCTTGTCGGTGCGCCGGTCGCGACGACGGCCTCGGGCAAGGGTGTTTATCCCGAGACCGGACCGATGGCGCTCGGCGTCTGCGGTAATTTCGGTCAGTCCACAGCGAACACCTATATCGGTCAGGCGGATCTGGTACTGGCTGTCGGCACGCGGCTTGGTCCGGCCGATACGACCAACGAAAATCCGGAACTAATCGACCCAACGCGTCAGACCTTGGTACAGATCGAGATCGAGCCCAAGAATGCCAGCTGGTCATTTCCCTGCGATACGGTCGTCATAGGCGACGCACAGCTAGCGACGGGCCAGATTATCGAAGCCGTGCGCGGTATCGGGGCGCCATCTGCAGCAGCGCTGGATGTCCGCAAGCAGGCGCTCGTCGCGACGCGGGAGGCGGAAGGATTCTTCGACAATCCGCATTACACCTCCGACGCCGTGCCGATCATGCCGCCGCGCGTCTTCAAGGACCTGCACGACGTCATCGACGACGACGCGCTGATTACCTGCGACGCGGGCGAGAACCGGCTTTTCATGACCCATTTCTTCCAGACCAAGGGGCCGGGCACCTTGCTGATGCCGGGTATCGGCGCCATGGGCTATGCGATCCCGGCGGCGCTGGCCGGCAAGCTAGTCGATCCGGACCGGCAGTGTATTGCCGTGACGGGTGACGGTGGTTTCGGTATGGCGATGAACGGCATCATGACCGCGCGCGACGAAAACATCCCAATCGTGACCGTGATCCTGAACAACAGCGCGCTCGGCTGGGTCAAGCACGGGCAGGGCAATCGCACCATCGCCAGCACGTTTGCAGAAATGAATTTCGCGGAAGTCGCGAAGGCCATGGGCGTCAAAGGCATCCGCGTCGAGCAGCCGGGCGATATCACCGGCGCGATTAGGGAAGCGCTAGGTTCCGGCGTGCCGACTGTTGTCGATGTGGTGACCGCTTTCGACGGGTTGTCGTTCCGCGATGTCACGTCGGCATTGACTCAGGGCTAAGGCAACATTCCACCGTCGATAATGACCGTGCGGCCGGTTACGTAGTCCGAAAGGTTCGTGGTGAGGAATTCGACGACGTTGGCGCAGTCCTCGACGGTGCCTTCGCGGCGCAATGGGACGCGTTCCTTGGCCATTTCCGCGCGCTCGCCGAGCCGGCCGGTGCGGATGATGCCGGGGGCAATGGCGTTGACGTTGATGTTGTCGGGTCCGAGCTCCTGCGCCAGCGCGCGGGTATAATGAATGATGGCGGCCTTTGCGGTTCCGTAAGGGTGATAAGCGCCCTTGGCGTCGACGCCGGCGGTTGACGATACCGTCACAATCTTGCCGCCGCCCTGTTTCTTCATATAAGGCGCCACGGCCATGCAGGTGTACATGCAGGTCTTCACATTGATGTCGAGCACGCGCGTCAGCATTTCCTCCGACGTGTTGGACGGTGTGCCCGTTGTCACCAGATCCACCGTATCGTTGGCGCCTTCGCGCGGTGCGCGTTCGTCGGCGAAGGTGACCGTGCCGCCACCGGCATTGCAGACGGCAATATCGATGCGGCCAAGCTGGGCAGCGATATCCGCTATGGCATTCTCGGTTGCATCCCGGTCGGTGAGGTCGACTTCCAGGCTGATGGCGCGAACACCGAGCGCCCCGCATTCTTCCATGACCGTGCCCGCCGTCAATTGTTCGCGCTCGAATTCGTAGACGTTGGCGGCTTTCAAATTACGGTCGATAATGGCGACGTCCGCGCCCAGCCCGGCAAGGCGCAACGCATAGCCGCGGCCGAGGCCGCGTGCGCTACCAGTGATCAGGGCGACTTTGCCTTCCAATTTTCGTTCGCTCATCTCTGTCCTGCTCGAATTATGTCTTTGCGCATCCGGTTTCTGCGCTCAGCTTAGCCATTCTGAGGCGAGTTGTACTACACTGCGGCGAAGCATTGGATGACGGCAGGGAGATTCCAGCAATGGCGTTCAGGACACCGGAGAAGTCGAAACGGCCATATGGCTGGCGAGCACGGATCGGACTCATCGTACCATCGCCCAACACCGTGGCGGAAACGGAGTTTTGGCGCATGGCGCCGGAGGGTGTCACGATTCACACGACGCGCATGTTGTACCGTGCGCAAGAGGTGGAAGACCCGCTAACCGACATGGAACAGTTTTTGCCGCGCGTCCTTGAAGAACTCCGCGGTCTTGAAGTCGATGTTGTCGCGTATGGCTGCACGGCGAGCGCGCTGAAAACGCCATATGAGGAGACCCAAAAGGGGATCGCGGACGAACTTGATCTCCCGACGGTTACGACGATGGGGTCGGTGCTCGAGGCATTCCGGGCGTTGGGCGTTGAGAGTATTGCCGTTGGCTCGCCATACACCGATGCCACGAATGAAGCGGAAAGCCGGTTTTTCGAAAGCCAGGGCCTCACGGTCACGGTGGACAAGGGCGTCAGATTGTTCGAGGGGCAACAGCGTGGGCGGCACATGAACCTGGTGCCGAAAGACGCCGTCGAGGATCTGGCGATGTCCATCGACAGTGCAGAAGCCGACGCCATATTTCTGTCCTGCTCCGATATGGCGACGCTTGGTTCGATCGAGCGTCTCGAAGACAAGCTTGGCAAACCGGTGATCACGAGTGCCCAGGCGACGTTTTGGGGTGCCCTTCGCGCGGCCGGCATCGACGACCGGCTCGAGGGATGCGGCCGGTTGCTGAGAGAGCATTGATGCGTCGGGCCAGTATTCGCGTCGCGCCTCGACGGTGTTATCGTCCAGAGCAAAACTAAAGAGGTATCCTATGGCGCGAATTGCGATTGCGGGCTTTATGCACGAGACGAATTGTTTCGTGCCTGACCCGACGGACTATGAAGATTTCGCGCATCCGGCGGACCGGCCTGGGATGCCGCGCGGCGACGAGATGCTGGTGGAGTTCGAGGAGAAGGGCGCGTCGACTGCCGGGTTTATGGCAGGCAATGACGGCAACCATGAAATTTATCCGTTGTTGTGGGCCAGCGCGACACCCGGCGGGGCGGTCACCAAACGCGCCTATGAAATGATCGCGTCGGAGCTTGTCTCGCGGCTGTCGCAGGCGTTGCCGGTCGAGGGCGTCTATCTCGACCTGCATGGTGCCATGGTGTCCGAAGAGCATGAGGACGGTGAGGGGGAATTGCTGCGCCGCGTGCGCGCCGTCGTGGGCGACGATGTGCCCATCGTCATCAGCCTCGACTATCACGCCAACGTCACTGCCGCGATAGTCGCACATAGCGATGCGATATTACCGTATCGGACCTACCCGCACGTCGATCAGTACGAGACCGGTAAACGCGCGGCGACGGCGATGAAGCGTTTGCTGATCGAGGGACGTCCGAAGGGGAGGGCACTACGGCAACTGCCGTTCCTCCTGCCGCTGAATTTTCAGTGCACTTTGGTGTCGCCTTCCAAGGACATTGTGGAAGCGGCGATGGTGCGCGAGTCGGACGATACGCTTTCGCTGGCTTATCTGGCGGGGTTTCCGCCGGCCGATCTGCGGGAGTGTGGCCCTACGGTCAGCGTGCACGCCTACAGCCAAGAAGAAGCGGATTCGGCAGCTGACGAAATCGCCCAGTTTGTGGCATTGAAAGAAGCCGAATTCGCCGAGCCGTTGCTTCAGCCCGACGAAGCGATCCAAGAAGCAATGCGGATTGCTGCCGGCGCATCGAAGCCCGTCGTCGTGGCCGATACACAGGATAATCCCGGCTGCGGCGGCAGTGCGGACACGGTTGGCATGTTGGCGGCGCTGGTGCGTTGTGATGCGCAAAAGGCGATTTTCGGCGTTGTGAGAGACGATCTCGCTGCAGCGGCGGCGCATGAGGCCGGGGTTGGTGCAGAGATCGAACTGGATTTGGGCGGCCGTACCGACCTGCCAGGCGTCGAGCCGTTCCGCGGCCGCTTCAAGGTCGACGTCGTCAATGATGGTTGTTACCAAACAACCGGCCCGGTTTCCCAAGGCAAGCCCTACGATGTCGGACCCTCGGCGCTGCTCTCAATCGGTGGCGTAAAGGTGGCGGTTAGCAGCCGGCGAGTGCAGGCGCTCGACCGCAGCGTGTTCGAGCATCTCGGCGTTGTGCTCGAAGAGCAGAAGATTATCGTGCTGAAAAGCACCTGCCACTACCGGGCGCATTTCGATCCGATAGCGGAGACGACCTTTGCGGCGCTCGCACCAGGCGGGCATGGCGCCAATCCTGTAGATTTTCCTTTTGAAAAGCTGCGGGATGGCGTGCGGTACTATCCGCTTGGACCTGTGCATGCTGGATGAGGGGATTCCGAACTGGCGGCATTGTTTGCGGCATCGTAAATTTATCGTTAAAGGTGAATAAATTATATTCACAGTTGTTTAAGATGCAATGACTACTTTCCTCGTTCATGGGCTTCCCCAATGGTGAGCGGGTTGGACGATGAGAAAGTCGCAATTGTGCAAATTCGTCTCGTTTGTAGATTGGCTGTCTCCAGCCGCTCTGCTTTTTTTCCCGTTGTTTTTGTTTTCTGCGGCGAGCGCGCAGGAGATTGAGACGCTGAGCTTGTCCTCTGCGGAGCGGGCTGTTCTTGAAAAGCATGGGAAAATACGGCTAGCCGTCGATATCGATTGGGCACCGTTCGAATTTGTCGATTCCGAAAAAGTCTACCGCGGCATGGCGGCCGAATATATTGCTTTGGTCGAGAAGCGGCTTGGCATTTCGTTCGACGTGGACAAGGAACGACCGTGGCCCAAGATGGTCAAGGCAGTAGAAAATCGAGATCTGGATGCGTTTTCGTTGGTTGTCCGGACGCCGCAACGTGACGCATTCGTAAACTTTACGAAGCCCTATATCTCTTTTCCGATGGTCATTGTGACGCTGGACAGTGGACTTTATGTCGATGGTGTCCGCGATTTGAGAAACCGGACGGTGGCCGTCGTTAAGAGCTATGCATCGCACGATCTGATCGCGAAGGACTATCCCGACCTCAAGCTCCATTTGGCAAAGAATGCCCGCGAAGGGCTGGAGGCCGTCTCGCACGGTCAGGCCGACGCATTCATCGGGAACCTAGCGGTCGCAAGTCAGGTTATGCGCGAGTTTGGAGTGACCAATCTGAAAATTTCAGGGCAGACCGAGTACCGCTTCGAGCTTGCCATGGCGGTTCGAAAGGACTGGCCGGCACTCATCCCGATTCTTCAGAAAGCGTTGGATTCGATCACCGACGAGGAACGTGACGCGATCTACAATCAATGGATCCGCGTTAAGTTCGAAGAGACCGTCGATTACCGGATTATCCTGTCCGTGTTGGGCGTCGGGACAATCATTGTCTTGATAACCTTGTTCTGGAACAGGCGCTTGAAACGAGAGGTCGAGCAAAGAAAAGCTGCGGAGAACCATATTCGCGCGCTGTTCAACAATGTCGTCGACGGCATCGTTTCGTTCGATGAGAACGGTGTCATCAACCGTATCAATCCGGCAGGTGAGCGGATATTCGATTTCTCGAAAGATGAAATTGTGGGCGAGAATGTCGTCAAATTCATACCCGCCGCGAAAGAGTGTGTCCTGATTGATGCGGGCGCCGGACCGGGGGAATCGGAACTCGAAAAGAGTATCAGCATGGAAGTCGAAGGGCGTCACAAGGACGGCACGGAATTTCCGCTCGACTTCGCGATATCGAAACTCAGCGTTCAGGGGACGAGTATGTCCGTCGGCATTTTCCGGGACATTACGGACCGCAAGGAAGTAGAGCGCCTGAAATCGGAGTTCGTATCGACGGTCAGCCACGAACTCCGCACGCCGCTGACATCGATCAAGGGGTCCCTCGGGTTGATCACCCAAGGCGCGGGAGATCAAATTCCCGACCAATGGAAAAGCATGATCGATATCGCGTACAGGAACAGCGATCGTCTCACGCTTCTGGTCAACGATATTCTGGATATCGAAAAGCTCGACGCAGGACTGATGACATTTGAAATGGCGCCGATATCGATTCGGGAATTTATCGAGGAAGCCGTCGAAACGAACAAGGGCTATGGGGAGGAAAGAAAGATCGGCATGAAGATTGTGTCGTCGGCGCCGCTAGCGATGGTTGAAGGAGACCGAAACCGTCTCATGCAGGTCATGGCGAATATTCTTTCCAACGCGGCCAAATTTTCACCGGAGAATACGGATGTCGAGCTATGGGTCGAGGCGCGTGATGACTCGGTCATCATCTGCATAAAAGATTACGGTCCTGGCATTCCCGAAGAGTTTCAAAGCAAACTTTATGATCGCTTTACCCAGGCCGATAGTTCCAATACGCGGGTAAAGGGTGGCACGGGCCTGGGCATGAGTATCACGAAAACGATTGTCGAAGCGCATAGCGGCGACCTCCGTTTCGAAACTGGCCCGAATATCGGGACAACGTTTTTTGTAGAACTACCTGCTTCGGGTCGAGCGGATCAAAGCAATTCAGATGCGGAGCCCACTAAACTGGGCAGGGAAGACGACCACGTGATGGAAGTCGCGCTAGGCGATTGAGGATACGCCGCCGCAGCGCGCAAACAAAAGGCATCAGGGCTTCAGCGTTTTAACGAAAAAGTCGACCGTGTCGCGAAGCGCCTGACGCTGCGACGCGCGCGTGCCATAGAGGCTGGCACCCCGTGAGCCGCACTTCTTAAACGCGGCGACAACCGTTTCCGCCCAACTCAGGCCCTTTTCTGAAAAGTCGCCAAACTCGTGGTAGCCTTCTGCGTTGATAGTGCTCGTGCCACAGCCGTTGAAGGTTGCGGCACGGCTCAAATAACGGTCCTGAACCTTGACGAAGCCGTGGCCCGCATCCGGATATACTTTGAGCGTTGCCGGCACGCCGGCCTTTTTCAGTTTCGGCATATAGGCTTTGCAGAACGCGGCGGGCGTGTAGTCGTCGTTTCGGCCGGCGAGGAACAACATCGGGCTGCCGGTCATATCGACGACTGCCCGGTGCGAGCCGCAGCTTGGATAGACGGGCAGATGCGCGGCGAATTTCAGGTCTTTACCGAGAACTGCCTCGACCGTCCGGCGGTCGGCGGTTTCGATCGAAACGATGCCGCCGAAAGAATAGCCAGTGACGCCGATACGTGCGGGATCGACTTTGTCGTGGGCCGCGAGAGCTTTGAGTGCCATCAAGGCATCGACGATGCGCGCGGCTTTGGAGAGTTTCCGCTGATCGCCGCTGGTGCCGCCGATGTTACGCCCATCATAGCTGTTAGCGATGAAGCCGCCGATGCCCGCATTAAGCAAGGCGGGTACGACGATATCCCACCAGGGCTGCAAATTCAGCGGGTGGCCACTGCCATGCTGTAAGACGACCACAGGGAAGGGGCCTTCGCCATCGGGAAGGCGCAATTTGCCGGACAATTCAGTGCGCGAGAGGGCCCACTTCCCTTGATAGATGTCGGCGATGCTTTCCGGCGCATATCCGGAATAGGTCACTGTCTCGGTGGCTCCGGCGACGCTCGGCGAGAGCAGAATACAGCCTAGGATGAGGGGAACCAAGGCTCTGAAGATAATCGATTCCATTGCGGCAACTCTTGTAAATGTGCCCAGAGTGGAAGCGTGCTGCGGTAATTGCGTAGGTTGCAATGCGGATGTTATGGCGGAATCTGTGGCAGGCGCAAGGACCGCCATTCCGCCATCCGCAATCTCTAATTAATTGAATTTTTTCCAATTTGCCGTAAAACCGCGGGAGATCAATTGTCTTCCCTGCATAGGTTTGACGGAGGACGGATATGGGTTCGCCCAAGCACACTACCGATCTCGATACCAACTACACGGTCGACCAGGATTGGGATGGTTATACCGCGCTCGAACACGATACGTGGCGACGGCTTTACGCGCGCCAGTCGGCTTTGTTGCCAAATCGCGCGTGCCCGGAATTCCTCGCCGGCTTGACGAAACTGGATTTGAATGATGGGGGAATCCCGGATTTCCGCCGGTTGAATGAAAGTCTAAAGGCGCTGACCGGCTGGGAAGTTGTCGCGGTTCCGGATCTTGTGCCGGACGCGGCATTCTTCAAGCTGCTGGCCAATCGTCAATTCCCTGCGGGCCGGTTCATGCGCAAGCCGGAAGAAATGGACTATCTCAGCGAGCCAGATGTCTTTCATGACGTCTTCGGCCATGTTCCGATGCTCACCCATCCCGTCTTCGCCGACTATATGGAAGCATACGGCAAGGGCGGTCTGCGCTCGCTTGAGTTCGATGCGCTACACCATCTGGCGCGGCTTTACTGGTACACGGTGGAGTTCGGCTTGATGCACGGCCCCGATGGGCTTCGCATCTATGGCGCCGGTATTCTTTCGTCGCGTACTGAGAGCGTTTTTTGCCTGGAAAGCGCGTCACCCAACCGTATCGCATTCGACCTGCCGCGGGTCATGCAGACCGATTACCGCATCGACGATTTCCAGCAGACCTATTTCGTCATCGACTGTTTCGAGCAGCTGCTGTCGGAATCCTACAAGGATTTCCAGTCAATCTATGAAGCCCTTGAAGGCGCAGTGACCTATGCGCCGGATCATGTATGCGAAAGCGACTCTGTTTTGAATCACGGGACGCAGTCCCACGCTACGTCTGCAGTGCCGAAGTAAAGCAAGGTGGGCCTACCTGCGATGCGCGTAGGCGGGTATAGCCAAATACTATGGTTGCGTTAGTATGCGAGTCGTCACAACCAATTTTCCGACCCGTAATATCAGAAAACAAAAAAAAACAGGGAGAATAGAATATGTTTAAAAGGATCCTCGTCGCTGCGACAGCGGTCGCGGCGTGCTTGGCGGTGTATCCCGCGCAGGCTCAGGATGGTTCGTACGTCATGAAGCGCATTAAGGAGCGCGGTGTCATCAATATGGGACATCGCGAAGCTTCCGTGCCCTTCTCCTATATCGGCAAGGACGGCAAGCCGATCGGCTATTCCGTCGACATCTGCCTTGGCTTCATCGACAAGATCAAAGAAGCGATCAAGATGCCGGACCTGAAGATCAAGTACGTTCCGGTAACCTCGCAGACGCGGATTGCCTTGATGGCCAACGGCACCATAGATCTTGAATGCGGTTCGACAACAAACAACCTGACCCGCCAGAAACAGGTCGATTACCTCGCGGTAACCTTCATCACCGGCACCAAGCTTGGCTCCAAGAAGGGCTCTGGCATCAAGGAAATCGAAGATATGGACGGCAAGGTCATCGCCTTGTCGCTCGGCACGACCAACGAGAAGGCGGTCAAGCGTGTAATGAAGGCGAAGGGCATCAATATCAAGATCGTCTCGGTCAAGGATCATCCGCAAGCCTGGCTCGCGGTCGCGACTGATCGCGCTGATGCCTATGCGACGGACGACGTGCTACTTTATGGATTGATGAGCAAGTCCAAGGATCCGACCAAGTATCAGGTAACCGGCCGGTTCCTCTCCTACGATCCGTACGGGATCATGGTGCCTCGCAACGACAGCACCTATCGCCGACTGGGCAATGTCATGCTGGCCGACATGATGCGCGATGGCCGTATGTTGAAGCTTTACAAGAAGTGGTTCGACCCTGGACCCACCAATATCCAGATGCCGGCGAGCGCAACGCTGCGGAAGGCGTTTGAAATCCAGGCGCTGCCGCACTAGCCCCACGCCAATTATCCGGGCGGACCGGTGGTTATATCCACCGGTCCGTTTCGTGGGCTTGCGCGTGTAAAGTCGGGCGATGGAGGGGGGCGTCATGAATTATAATTGGGACTGGAGTGTTCTTTTCTGCTTCGTGGAGGATCCGGTAAGCAGTTGTACTCAGCCCTTTTTTTATTGGATTGTCTCGGGTTTCGGTTGGACGATCAGTGTTGCGGCCGCAGCTTGGGTCATCGCTTTCTCTCTCGGTTCCGTTATCGGTGTCCTGAGAACCGTTGAAAATCCGTACCTGCGCGGTTTTGCGACAGTGTACGTCACGATCTTCCGGAACATTCCGTTACTGGTACAGATGTTCCTATGGTTCTTCGTATTCCCGGAGCTGCTTCCGGATGAGGCTGGGAAATGGGTGAAGCGCGGCATGCCTCTGCCGGAATTTTGGACGGCCGTTGTTTGCCTCGGGACCTACACGGCTTCCCGGGTCGGTGAGCAGGTCCGGGCCGGTATCGAAGCGATAACGCAGGGTCAGCGCTATGCCGCAATGGCGATGGGGCTGCGGCCCGTCCAGGTCTATCGCTACATTTTACTACCGGTTAGCTACCGGATCATTATCCCGCCCCTGACCAGTGATTTCCTGGGCGTCTTCAAGAATTCCTCGCTTGCGCTGACCATTGGTGTGCTCGAGCTGACGGCGCAGACCAGACAGATAGAAGAATACACTTTCCAAGGTTTCGAGGCCTTCACGGCCGCAACGCTTCTATACATAGTTGTTACTGCAATCGTCATGGCCGTAATGCGTGTTGTCGAGGGCAGGGTCGTTATCCCCGGCATGATCTCGTTGGGAGCGAAATAGATGTTCGAAAACTTCGATTTCGAGATCATCGTCACGTCTATTCCGTTTCTAATCGAAGGTATGGGCCTGACACTGCTCCTGACCGTGCTCGCGATTGTCGGGGGTTTGGCGTTGGGGACCGTTCTGGCACTCTGTCGTCTCGCGCCATACAGGTGGCTGTCCCTTTTCGCTGGTTCTTACGTAAATTTCTTCCGCTCCATGCCGCTGATCCTGGTGATCTTCTGGTTCTACTTCCTGGTGCCTTTCATCGTCGGCCGTCCGGTTGGCGGATTCTATTCGGTATTGGTCGCCTTTATCATGTTCGAGGCGGCCTATTACTGCGAAATCATGCGCGCCGGCATTCAAAGCGTTCGCCAGGGGCAAGTCCATGCGGGGCAGGCGTTAGGCCTCACCTATCGGCAGAATATGCGTTATATCGTGCTGCCGCAGGCGTTCCGGGCGATGATTCCAATCTTGCTGACGCAAGCCATAATCCTGTTCCAGGATACGTCGCTCGTCTACGTCGTCGGATTGCGGGATTTCCTCGTGGCGGCCGACATCGTCGCCAATCGCGACAACCGCCTGATGGAAATGTTCCTGACCGTTGCGCTGGTCTATTTCGTGATGTGCCTCGCGGGTCAACTCGGTATTCGAAAAATTCAAAAGAAATTCGCAACGGGTTGAGATAGGGGAGCCCGCGCCATGCCCATGATCGAAATGTCCAGCGTCAATAAATGGTATGACGACTTTCAGGTCCTGAAGGACTGCTCCACGCAGGTCGCGAAGGGCGAGGTGGTTGTCGTCTGCGGCCCATCGGGGTCGGGCAAGAGCACGTTGATCAAAACCGTCAACGGGCTGGAGCCGTTCCAGGAGGGGACAATCACCGTCGACGAGATTTCCGTCGGCGATCCGGCAACCGATCTGCCGCGCCTGCGCGCCCGCATCGGCATGGTGTTTCAGAACTTCGAACTCTTCCCCCATCTCAGCATCATGGAGAACATCAAGCTAGCCCAACTGAAAGTCTTGAACCGGACTGACGACGAATCCGCGAAGCGCGGCATGGAACTGCTCGACCGCGTCGGTCTCGTCGATCAGGCGGATAAGTTTCCGGCCCAGCTCTCCGGCGGCCAGCAGCAGCGCGTCGCCATCGCGCGCGGCCTCGCCATGGACCCCATCGCGATGCTGTTCGACGAGCCGACCTCGGCCCTCGACCCGGAAATGATCAACGAGGTGCTCGACGTCATGACCGCGCTGGCCGAGGATGGGATGACGATGATGGTGGTTACCCACGAAATGGGTTTCGCCCGCCGCGTCGCCCACCGGGTCATCTTCATGGATGAAGGTCGGATCGAGGAAGACTGCACCAAGGACGATTTCTTCGGGACCGCGCGCGGCGAGCGGGCGCAGGAGTTCCTATCGAAAATCCTCACCCATTGATGAGGCGCCTGGCAGCAAAATTGTGAGGACCGGCGCGAAGAAGGTATCCTATCTTCATGGGCGTAAGCACTCCGATCTCCGCGCGCGTTGTCCGCGGGCTCATTGCGGTCGAGGCTCCGACATGGGGGCTCGCCTGTTTGATTTATGCCTGCTGGCTGCTTCTGATCTGGTTCCATGCCCAGATCCCATGGTGGATCCTGTTTCCCGCCGGTACCTACGTCACCGCCTGGCATTTCAACTTTCAGCATGAAGCCGTGCATGGCTGGCGCTCGATCCCCGGCTGGCTGCGGTGCGCCATCGTGTGGCCGCCGCTCGGCATGTGGTTTCCGTTTGAGATCTACCGCCGCAATCATGCCATCCACCATCGCAATGCGCGGCTGACCTATCCCGGGCAGGACACGGAAACGCTCTATCACAAGGGGGAAGACTGGAGCCGCTATCCCGCGCTCTGGCGCGGCATCCTGATGGCGAACCAGACGCTGATCGGCCGGTTGGTGCTGGGACCCTTCATTCGCTGGTGGCGCCTGCTGAAGAACGACATCGCGCCGGTGCTTCTCGGACGTTCGGACGATATGTGGATTTGGGTTCGGCATGTCATTGCGATGGCCGTCATTCTCTGGTTCGTCCTTTCGGTCGCCGGAATGCCGCTATGGCAGTTTCTGGTGTTCTTCGTTTGGGGCGGCATGTCGCTTGGGATGCTGCGGCCGTTCCTGGAGCACCGCTGGGCGGACAAACCCTATGAGCGGATCGCCAGTGTCGAGTCGAACTGGATATTCGGCCTGTTGTTTCTATGGAATAATCTTCACATCGCGCATCATTTGCACCCGACAATCCCCTGGTTTCAATTGCCGAAGTTTTACCGCGACCATCGCGACGCGCTTCTTGGGCTCAACAACTATTATGTTTTCAAGGGGTACGGAGAACTGGCGCGCCGGTATCTTTGCAAACCGACATTCGTGCCGAAACATCCGGAGGTCTGACGCTTGAGCCAACTGACCATAAAACCGGTAACGGGCAATATCGGCGCCGAGATCGAGGGCGCCGATCTGTCGATGCCGGTCGATCCGTCCGTGGCCGAGGCGCTACGGGACGCGCTTTGGTCCTATCAGGTGCTGTTTCTTCGCGATCAGCACCTGGACATCGCACAGCTAAAACAGGTGACGGCACTGTTCGGCCCCTTACAGCGCCTGCCTTATGTGGAACCGCTGCCGGACGATCCGCTGGTGATCGGCGTGCAAAAGAAGGCCAGCGATAAGAATGTCGGAGTGTTCGGTGGCAACTGGCATTCCGACTTCAGCTTTCTGGAGCACCCGCCGGCCGGTTCCCTGCTAAGCGCGGTGCAGGTGCCCGAGATCGGCGGCGATACGGTCTGGTCCAATCAGATCGCGGCCTATGAAACGCTGCCTGACGACTTGAAGCGGGCCGTCGAGGGCCGCGCGGCGATCCATGTCGGTAAACCGCATGGCGTCAAGTTCGCGCCGAAAGGCAAACAGCGTAGCACGATCAAGATGGTGCGCGGCGATCCGGAAGCCGACCGTGAAACAGTTCACCCCGCGGTGCGGGCGCATCCGGAAACCGGGCGCAAGGCGCTGTTCGTCAATCCCGTCTACACCTCCCGGCTGGATGGGATGATGGAAGCGGAGAGCGAACCGATACTGGACCGGCTGTTCTGGCACGCGACCCGGCCGGAATTCAGCTGCCGGCACCGCTGGCGGGCAGGGGATCTGGTGATATGGGACAACCGTACGACCCTGCATTTTGCGGTCAACGATTATGACGGGTCCGACCGGCTGTTGTATCGGACGACCTTTTCCGACGAACAACGCCCGCACGCTTGAAATCGGCGGACGTCGGCAAGATATGTTTCCGGTACCAGTAACCAGGAGACCATCATGACGGCACAGAACAAACCGCGGCTGATCGGCTTCAACCATATCGCCCTCGAAGTCGGCGATATCGACGAAGCGCTCGATTTCTACGGCCAATTGTTCGATTTCAAACTGCGCAGCAAGAGCGAAAACGCGGCGTTCATCGACCTCGGCGATCAGTTCATCAACTTCTCGAAAGGCCGGCGCCAGGCCGCTGACGATGCTCGGCATGTCGGGTTCGTCGTCGATGACAAGGAAGCCGTCCGCCAACGGCTGGACAACCTCGCCATAGAAATCTTGCCCGGCCGTTTTCTGGATTTCCTCGACCCCTGGGGCAACCGCATCGAGATCATTGGATACACGAATATCCAGTTCACCAAGGCGCCGCATGTTCTGCGCGGCATGGGCCTGGAAGGGCTCGAAAAGAACCAGAAGGCGCTCGACGAGCTTGCCGAGAAGGGCATGGCGCCGAATTGATCGTGCGCGAAATAAGGCGAATTCAAGAATCTATTTCCATTGTGATGCCCATCACATCGCTTGCTCGTGTTCCTTGGCATGAAGGATCAGGGGTAATGGGGAGATGTGTGAGGAAATGGGACAATGGAAGCCGAAAGAATCGACGCGATCAAGGCGATCATAGGTCAAATTGACAGCCTTAGTGTTGCGGTCAACAGCCACTTGGAAGCATTTCGCAGCAAGGCGGAAGAACAAGAGGACGACGATACGGAACAGCATCTGGAATTCGCCTTCGCGGAACTGCGCGCGGCGTGTCATGAGCTGTCCGAAGTGACCAAGTGCGCGAGAGAACACGCCTGAACGCATCCGGCCGCCCCGGATAGGAAAGGCAATCGCAACGGACGTCGCTTGACCCCCGTGATTGGACAAGCTTGCCGTAGATTTCCATGTTGGGTGTTTCCAGATCCTGGAAGCGGTTCAGCGCAATATCATCGCGTCTTACCTCGTGGAAAAAAATCCTGCAACGGTGAGGGAGGGGCCTCCCGCCGCAACAGGAAATCAAAGGCAAAACAAGCGTCTTTTTTTGTTATTCGTTCGCCCCGCCCATTGGGCCAGGCGACATTCTCAGCGACCGCAAATTTGTCTCCACCGATTGGCGGCACTTTATCCATGGTCGTATGGGGGCGTAAGTTGGGTATTTCCCTGTCGGGGATTCTACGTACAGATATGTAAACGGCGCGTGCGAAAGCCGGCCTTCCGCGAACGTAAGGAAGAGCAGAACTGCAATTAGCCGATGAGCGCGATGCGATCGAAGCGGCAGGAGTCGCGAACCGCGTTCAAATACTCGCCTCGTTGCGCAAGGCGTCCGACCGCTAACTGACCTTTTCGAGTGCTAGCGGCACGCCGTTGCCGCCGGCAAGGCGCCGTTTGTAGCGGCGGGCATAGCGCTGCACGTCGTAGGTCTGCCAGGCCTCGGCCAGTTCGTGTTCCGCAATACCGGTTACCTTCTCGACCGCGCTGGCCGAAATCACCGGCTCTTCCGAGAACTTGATGACCCAACAGAGCGCTTCCCAACCGGTTTTGCCGTCGAGGCGGGGCTCGCCTTCGACCAAACCGTCGCCCTCGGGCGCACCGGTGACCTCGACGCCGTTCCAGAAAGCGACGCGGTCTCGGATGACGGCGGACTGGGGATAGGGGGCGGCATAGTGCCAGGCGGCGCCCGCGTTGGTCTCGCCGCCGACAGTGACGTTGAAATAGGTGGCGATCCCTTTCCAATGGCAATAGGTGGGGCGCGTCTCCCTGTCCTCTGCCAGATATTCCGGATTTACAGCGCTCAGCGGAAAGTAGGCATTGCCCTCCACAACTGCGATGTCGTCGCTTTCGGCGATAGTGACGCCGTTCCAGGTGGCTTTGGCCATGATAGAATCTCCTCCGGTCGTGTTTCTCGAGCGCCCATGAAGGGCGTGTTTGCCGTCGCTAAATCGCACCGCCGCTTTATACGGATATCGGAAGCCGGGGATTTGACGTCAATAGCTGGCGACATATCGGACGTACACGGGTGCGCTCCCTCGCGGCCGCGTCTATGCTGAATTTGCGCGCCCGTTGCGCAACGGACGACGAATGAGGGATCGAGAATGACGGTGACAATCAGCCAGGTCGAAGTATTCAACGTCGGCATGCCGCTGGTCGGCACGTTTACGAGCGGTGGTGTGCCCAACGACACCACATGGTGTGTTGTGGTGCGGGTTACGGATGCAGACGGTGCGGTCGGCATCAGCAGCATCGACCCCTCCAACAAGGCCAAACCGCCGAATACCGCGCCGGAACTGGCCGCCGCCATGCGGGACGTGATTGGCCCAGCGCTGATCGGCGAAGTCCCTGGCAACGTGAACCGGATTTTCGAAATCGGGTCCAAATTGACGCCGTCGCAGCCCGGCGCCGTCGCCGGCGTGGAACTCGCCTGTATTGAGCTTGTTTGCCGGCGACGGGGTATCGCGCTGCACGATTACGTCGGCGGTGCCGTCCTCGACCAGATGCTGTTCAACGGTTGGATCGGTGAGTTGCCCGCTGACGAAGCGGCGGCCGAGGCGAAACGCTGGCAGCATGCCGGTTTCAAGTCGGTGAAAATTAAGGTCGGCAGTGGCGTCGCCAAAGATAGCGACCGGGTCGTGGCGGTACGCGATGCGGTCGGTTCGGACATGAAGCTACGCATGGACGCCAACCAGCAATGCGATGTGAGACAAGCGTTGGAATTGTGCCGCGCCGTTAAGTCCTGCGACATGCAATTGTTCGAGCAGCCGACGCCGAAAGACGACCTTGAAGGGTTGGCGCGGGTCCGAAGGGAAGGCGGGCTTCCCATCATGGCCGATGAATCGATCAGCGATCACGCCAGCCTGGTTCGGGTTATCAAGGCGGATTGTTGCGACTTCGTGAAGTTCGGCATCAAGCAGGCTGGTGGCCTGTTGCCGTCCGCGCGCATGTTGGCAACCGCCGAGGCCGCAGGGCTCCCGGTTGTTCTGGGACACGGGTTCGGGCTCGATCTCAGCACGATGGCGGAGATCATGCTCGGGGCGACGTCGCGCAACATCGTCCCCGGACTGGAGTGCGTGGGGCCGCTCAAGGTGGTGGATACGGTGGCCACGAGCCGGCTCGATATCGGCAGCGGCAGCATTGCGCTGCCATCGGGACCGGGCCTCGGCATCGATCTCGATGAGGAGAAGCTTGCGCGATACAGCGTGGCAGAACCGAACTGAGCTGCGCCAGGGTTCTATGGTCGGCTCAACCTCACCCAGCTTCTTCCCGCAATTCCGGCTGCCGTTTTACGTCAGGGACGGATTGTCCGGGAGGTTGGCCGATACCTCTTGCCACGTATCGCCGTTTGTCAGGACGTTCACGACTTCTTTCAGCGGTCTGCTAAAGCGCGTCTCGAAAATGCGCTCTCCGGGGCCGGAGGGTTTGAAGGGCAGATGCTCCGCCGGTGGCGCGAACTTGGCATCCAGCCCCGCCCAATTTCCGCGCGCGTCTATGCGACACCACCCGTGCGGTTCGAGATAGACCGAATTCAGACCGTGCAGGCAATAGCTTCTCTGCGTTAGCTTCATTCGCTGATAAATCAACGCGCACGGGATTCCGTTTGCCCGTAACAACGCCGCAAGCAGATGGCTCTTGGCAAAGCAAAACCCTGTCTTGTATTTCAAAACATCGGAGGCCCGGCAGGTAATCGGATTCAGCTGGTAATCCACCGAGTGCTTGATGTCGTCGCGAACGAACTCAAAGCACGCGCCTACGACCGCTTCATCGTTTTGCCCCAGCGGGCCCGCCAGCGCCGCCGCTTGCGCCGCCACGGAGGGTTCTTGCCAGTTGATATAAGGGCTGTTTTCCAGGAACTCCTGCATAACGGGCAATCCTATAGAGCAATGATGTCCCTATCTGCAATGGTGCAGTTTCGCGCTTTCAAATTGGGCGGAGAAGGGAGCTATGACGGTGAGAAGTAAATCGGTTTGGACGTACCCCTCTGTCTTGCTGTGGGTGGTCAGGAACCATGCTATCCGCTTCGACCCAGAAGCCTCTTCAGTTCCGCATTCGGAAAAACGAAGTCCTTCCGGCTGCCCGCGCGCATGCGCGAAGAGAAATCATGGAACATTTCTATCGCCGGACGATATGCCACCACCATGCCGACGAAATCCCGATTCAATGGCATGAGACCTTTGCTGGCGATATCCTCGACATTCGACAGCAGCGCTGACGCCACCGCGGCCGGTTGTGTGGACGGCGACCCATAGCGCTCCCGTATCGCGGTCATTTCCGGCTCGGTCAGGTCGGTGTACCAAGAAAACAACTGAGAGAGCAGACAGTAGACGAGGCTACCGTCGTCGTAGTGGCTGTTCGCCACGAAGAATGATGATTCCGGTTCGGTCAGCTCGAACTCCAGGTCTAGCGCTAGCCCGAAATCCGAAAGATACATTCGTCTGCCGTCTGTCAGGATATTATTGCGTTGCACGTCGAAATGGATGACGCCGTTGGCCTGTAGGAAGTGTATCACATCGGCCATTTCTTCGAAGAACTGGACGAAATTTTCGCCATTGTTCTTGAGCCACGCGGCCGCCGTCGCGGGAAAGAATTCGAGAAAGAGCAGCATTTCCGAAGTCGCATCCGACCGTGCTTGCCTGAACGTTCCGATGTCCGCGTTGCTGGCCCAGTACTCGACGTGGCGCGCCAGCCGCGCCGCGCTCATGTCGTCGGATGAGTCCGACCGGGGGACGATACGGTGGTCGTACATCAGGGGAAAGTTTTCAATCGCGCCATCCAGCACCCAATTCGTCGTCTTGATGTGGGTGAACATTTCTCTAAAGGCGCCGAAACCGGCGGACCCGACGCCGTAGTTGTAATAGATTGGCAGCTGAAAGTGATTCCTCGTCGACCGTACATCCGCCATCTCCCGATCGGTGATGGGAATGCGCTTCACAAAAACCTTCAGGCCGCCCACATCGATGACCTGATTCCGCCCCCATCCGGTGCTGTGCGGCAGGGACGCTAGATGGTCCCGCAGCTGGTTGTCGCTGTAGCGTGCAAGTTGCGTACTGATATGAAAATAGCGCTTCCGGCGCTCATCGGGAGGTGTGTTCATACAGCTATTCGATCCTGCCGGTTACCGTGACGGCCCGCCGGCGTCTTTCGTCCCAAGACATCCGCGCCTGCCATCATGGTTTCGGCACCACGTCGAAGGCGACGATCATCCGTTCCTCGTCGGCTTGAAATGGTATGGTCCGGTGGAAAAGGGAAGAGGGAAACAGCACGATGTCGCCAGTTGTTGGGCTGTGCCGCTTCTTGGGGTGGGCGTCGTTCAGGACCGGATAGTCGTAGCCCCATAAGGAAAACTCGATCGCGCCCTGTTCCTGATCCTCGAAGGCCGGCACATGCACGTAGAAAACGCCGCTCAGCCAGCCGCTCGCATGGATATGGGCGTTCTGGTGCCCGTCCTTCAACAGACGGACGAACCAGGCCTTGAGCGAGAAATTTTCGGGAAACCGCGTGATGAAAGCGCAGTCTTCTGCCGCGAACTCGGTCCGGTAGGCCGCGATCTTGTCCAGGACGATCCGCTTGAGCTCGGCCAGCCGCCCCGTCGGGTCGTCGAACAGGATCGATGGCGTCTGAAATCCGCCGATGGTGGATTTTCGGTGCGGCTCCCAGACCGCATCGCGGCTCTTCAACTCTGCGGTCAACTGCCGCAGGAAACCGTCGACATCGTCGACGCTATCGAAATTCTTATATGCACGGACGAAATCCAGCGGACGCGGACAGAAGCGGTGCGGATCGGCCCGGTCGAGCTGATGAGACGCAAAGGCGTTGATTGTTGCGGCGCGGATATTCGTTTCGTCACCGTCCGGGAAATCCCGCGGGGTTTCGAAAAACGCCTCGTAATCCCCCAATGCGAACAGGCATTCCAGCCTCCTGGCCCGGCATAGCGGTGTGTCGACCGCTTCGAACGCTGCGAGCGCGTCCTCGAAACGCCCAAGTTTCATCAGTGTGCTGCCGAGATTGATGCGCGCTTCGCCGACCTCGGGATCGATCTCGATGGCCGTGTGATAACTCTCGACGGCCGCGTCGAGTTGCTCGAGATACTGTTGAGCGATCCCCATATTCACATACGCCTCGGCATAGTCCGGCTTGATCGCAAGCGCGTCTCGATAGCTGACGACTGCCGCCTCAAGTTGCCCCAGACTGCGTAACGCGGTGCCGAGATTGAAATGCGCCCCCGCATAATCGGGCCGAATCGCGAGCGCCTTCCGGTAGTGTTCGACGGCCTCGTCTAGACGCCCAAGGTCACGCAGGGAAACGCCGAGATTGTTGTGCGCCTCGGCGTAATCGGGTTCGATGGCGACGGCCCGGCGATAGCTTTCCACCGCAGCGGCCAGTCGCCCCAATGCCTGCAGCGCAACGCCCAGATTAACATGCGTTTCCGAGTTGTCGGGGTCGATTTCAGCCGCCTGCGATAGCAGATCGGCGGCCGTTTCCTTGTTTCCCGTCTGCAGACTCAACACGCCCAGCAGATGCAGGGCGCCGGGCTGGTTCGGCTCGGCATCCAGTATGCGCCGGTAGATGAATTCCGCCTGTGACAACTCGCCTGCATTGTGATGCTGCAGTGCGAGTTCCAGGGCTTCGTGTAACTGCATGCCCGCGCAGTCTCCAGCCTATGATTTGCTCAACCTAGACGAAGTTACAGCCTAAGTTTTCAGCTAACTATGAATTATCTAGATTTTTTTTTCGTTTTTGACCAAGAATGTTTTCCACTCAGTATTGGTTGTCGGCGACTTATCGTAAGAATTCCGCTTCGACTTTACCAACTATCCAATTCCGTTACCTTGCCAGCGCACGCTCTGTTTCAACGCCGCATCACCGTGCCTCGCGGCTGATCGCCGTGCGGGGTGGGCGCGCTTCGGGGTCGATGATGGCATCGATGATGCAGGGTTCGCCGGTTGCCACGGCCTCGCGTAACGCCGCTTCGAACTGACCGGGCTGATCGACGCGATACCCCTTGCATCCGAATAGTTCCGCCAGCTTGGCGAAGTCCGGATTGCCGTGATCGACGCCGATAACGGGGCCATACGCCTCGACCCGTTTGCGCTGTGAGCCGAGCCGGAAGTTGTTGAATACGACGACGACGATGGCGAGGTGTTCGCGCACCATCGTTTCCAGATCGCCGAGCTGCAGCATTAGATCGCCATCGCCGACGCAGGCGATCACCGGCTGATCAGGCCGTTCCAGTTTCGCGCCGAGCGCGGACCCCAGCGCGCACCCCATCGCGCCGAGCCGGGTGGACATCAGATGCGCGCCGGGGTTCGCGACCGGCACCATGAAGCCGTAGAAACCGTGATCGCCGGCGCCGTGCGTGTAGATAGTGTCCGGCGGCAAACCCCACAGGGCGCTGACCATTTCCTGCGGTTGGACCAGCCCGTTGTCCGGCGTCGCGTCGATCCAGGCGCCGCGCCATTCGTCGATGCGCTGTGTCAGGCTGTCGACCCATTGTTTGCGCGCGTCCGGAACGGAAAGGTCTTCCTTGTCGAGAGCAGTGTTGAGCGCTTCGGTGAAGGCGCGGGCGTCCGCTACGATGCCGAGCGCCGGCGTGTGGTCGCGTCCGACGACGGCCGCATCGATATCGACCTGCACGATGGGTGCGCCGGCAGGCAGGAGTTCGCCGCGAGAGGTCTGCAAATCCGACAGGCGGGAACCGATGGCGAGGACCAAATCGGCTTCCTGAATGGCGTGCCCGATCGGCTCATAGCCGACGATGCCCGAGGGGCCGAGAACGAGCGCATGGGTCTCCGGCACGGCAGAGCGCGAGGTTGGCGTATTGACCACCGGCATGTGCAGCCGCTCCGCCAGCGTGATCAGCGCGTTGCCCGCGCCGGAATAGCTGGCACCGCCGCCGACCAGCAGGACCGGTTGCTTTGCACCATGTATGAGGTCGACACATGTCGCGACCGCACCGGGATCGGGCCAAGAACGGAGCAACGGGGCGGCATGCGGGACGGTGTCGGGCAGAGTCTCTTCGGGATCCAGCGTCTCGGTCGAGACGTCGATGGGCAGATCGATCTGTGCAACGCCGGGACGGCCACTGACGGATTCCCGCAGCGCGCGCCGGACGGCCACGACCGCTTGGTCCGGCCGCTCGACGCGAGTCTGCCATTTCGCGATGTCGCTCAATGGACCCAGAACACCGGTGGTCTGCCACCATCCGTTCTCCATAGCCTGTTTTTCCTGCGTCGCGCTCAGCACGATCATGGGCGTCGAGTCGAGCGCCGAGGACGCAATGCCGAGGCTCGCCGCCAGCAGGCCGGACGCGCCGTGCACCATCACGCAGCCCGGCCGTCCGCTGAGCCGCGCCGTGGCGTCCATCATCGCCGCCGCGACCTGTTCGTGCCGCACGCCGATGTAACGCGCATTGTTCCGCGAGGCTAGGCTGCCGGCGTAGGGCGCGTTGGTGGAACCGACCATGCCGGCAAAGTGCTTCACGCCGCTGCCGATCAGTTGGTCCAGAACTGCCTCATAGACCTTCATGCAGTGTCTCCTCGATTAAGCGCATTCCATATTCGATTAGGCGTCGCCGGCATGTCGAGCGTGCGCACGCCGGCGGGGCGCAGCGCGTCGACGATGGCGTTCATCAGGGCCGGCATGGCGCCGACACAACCCGCTTCGCCAGCACCCTTGATCCCCATCGGGTTGGTCGGGGAGGGGGCGTCTTCATTTACAGCCGTTTCGAAGTTCGGCAGATTGTCGGCCCGAGGCATCACATAATCCATGAAGGAACCGGTGTTGAGCTGACCACTCTCGCGTTCCCAAACGACGCTCTCCATCAGAATCTGGCCCGCGCCCTGAACAATGCCACCATGCAACTGCCCGTCGAGCAGCAACGGATTGAGGACGGTGCCCACATCGTCGACCGCGACATAGCGAACGATCTGTAGCGCGCCCGTTTCGGGATCGATCTCCACTTCGGCGATGTGACAGCCGTTCGGAAAGGTCGGCGCGGGTGGCCGCCAGGAGGCCCATTCGTTCAACCCGACATCCATACCTGGCGGCGCGGTCATGAAGTTCTGCAGCAGCTTCGCGCAGTCGATCAGGCCGACGGACTTGTCCGTGCCGGCGACGGTGAAAGTGCCGTCGGCGAATGCGATATCGTCCTCTGCCGCTTCCAGATGGTGCGACGCCATCTGGCGTGCCTTCTCGACGATTTTGTCAGCTGCCATCATGAGCGACGCGCCGCCGACGCCGGAGGACCGTGAGCCGAAGGTTCCCGTGCCGGCCATGCCGTGGTCCGAGTCGCCTTGCTGATAATAGATTTGTTCGAATTCGAGGCCGAGCTTGTCGGCAAGCATCTGCCGGAACACCGTCTCGTGGCCCTGGCCGTGATTGTGGGTGCCCATGACGACGGTCACTGTGCCGGACGGGTCGAAGCGGATCTCCGCCCATTCCGGGAAGCCGCCCGCCGCCTGTTCGATGACGTTTGAGATGCCGATCCCGCGCAGCTTGCCGGCCGCCTTAGCGGCATCTTTGCGGGTTGAGAAGTTGTCGTAACTGATCATGGATAAGGCCGTATCCATGTTCTTTTCGAATTGGCCGGAATCGTAATTGAAGACGAGCCCCGTCTGATAGGGCAGGGAAGCTTCCGGGATATAGTTGCGTCGCCGCAACTCGGCCGGATCGATGCCGAGTTCTGCGGCCGCCGTATCGATCGCCCGTTCGAGAACATAGGCCGCCTCAGGCCGGCCAGCGCCGCGGTAGGGGCCGGTCGACGGCGTGTTGCTGAAGACGCCGGTCACGTGGGTGTAAATTGCTGGCGTCTTATAGGTGCCGGCGAGTGAGCCCAGATTGTTGGTCGAGGAGTGCGGCCCGAACATCGTCAGGTACGGGCCGAGGTTGGCTATCGTCTTGACGCGCAGCGCCAGGAACGTGCCGTCCTCGTCGAGGGCAAGCTCCACGGTCGAGATATTGTCGCGCGCCTGGTCGTCGGCCATGAAGTGCTCGGCCCGGTCGCCGACCCACTTCACCGGCCGGTCGAGGTCCTTGGCGGCGTGTAGGCACAACAGGTTCTCGCAGTAGGGACCGCTTCGCATGCCGAAAGCGCCCCCCATATCGTAACTGACGACGCGAAGACGGTTCTGCGGCACCCGCAGCATCGGTTCCGCGATGGCCTGCCGAACAAGGTGAGGGCCTTGTGTCCCGGTATAGAGCGTATAGCGCTCCGCAAATTTGTCGTATTCGCCAATACAGGCGCGCGGTTCCATCGGCGAGACGGCGACGCGGGAAATATCGAGATCGAGCGTCGTGACATGGGCGGCACCGTCGATTGCAGCATCTACCGCCGTAGCGTCCCCTTGCTCAAAGACGAAACACACATTGTCCGGGGCCTCGTCCCAGACCGCGCTAGCGCCGTCTATCAGTGCGTCCGTTGTCGCGGTCACCGATGACACCGGTTCGTAATCGACGTCGACCAGTTCGGCCGCGTCGCGCGCCTGCCCGTGTGTTTCCGCAACGACGAACGCGACATAGTCGCCGACATAGCGGATCCGGTCCGACCGCAAGGGCAGGTTCGGCGGCGTGAACATCGGCGAGCCGTCCGCTTTCTCGCGCGCGACGAGGACGGGGACGCTGCCGTAACCTGCGGCGGCGATATCCGCGCCGGTATAGATGGCCAAGACACCGGGCGCAGTTAGCGCTGCGCTGATATCGATGGAATGAATTTTTGCGTGGGCGTGCGGCGAGCGAACAACAGTGCTGTAGGCCTGGCTGGGCCTGTTGATGTCGTCCGAATATTGTCCGCCGCCGCGGAGCAGTCTGGGGTCTTCCCAGCGCGGGACGCCCTGCCCAATGCCGAACTTCGTCATGCTATCCTCTGGCAGCCTGCGCCGCTGTTTCGCCGGTATGTCTGGATCGTTTGATCTGGAACGCCGATCATAGCGTCATATACGCGGTTGGCATGGCGAAAATTTGACAGACCTCTCTATAATTTGTTCCTCGCTAGAATTATCGATGTTGTCATGCAATCGACGCCCTCAAAAATAGTAATCATCCCCTATGGCGCGCCGACGCTCGATGCCCAGCGGGTTATGGTTCACGCTAACGACGACGGTAGCGTTACCGTCGAGTGCCCGACGGCCTTTGTGACGGTCGGTCCTGAAATGCTGCGTCTCAACGGCGATCAGTACACGTTTCCCGAAACGCCGGACCTTCGCGCAATGACAGATACGGCGGCTCAGCTCGACTTCCTGCGCAATCACCTGAAGCAATTCTGCGACCTGTGGGCCAAACCACCAAAACTGTTCCTCGACCGCTATTTCGAGTTTGTCGTGGCGAAAGTTGACGAGAACGAGGTGAGGTTGCGGGAAACGCTGGAGCAGTTCGGCAGCCTGTACGCGTATCGCGATTGGAGTTTGTCCGCACCGCGCCCGCTTCCGCGCGCGTGGCTGCCTTTGGCGAGCGGCGTGTTCTGCCCGGTAGATTTCGCGTTCTGGCTCGGCGACCGCGCGCTTGCCATTTTGCTTGTGGGTTCAGGAACGGCGACCAAAAAGGAAATGGACCGGCGCCGTGCGCTTGAGGACGCCGGTATCGAGATCGTCGAGCTCTCGGCTCGCGCCTTATCACATGAGGGTGTCGACTATTTGGCTAGATCGTTGCCCGTTGCGTTCTCGGCGTTCTGGGAAAGCGAAGTGATGCCGTCAAGTCCGTTTAAAGGGACGGCATTGGGCGATATCGTCCGGCAATGACGACTTAGATATCGGCTTCCAGAATGTACAGGCCGCCGCTATGGCGGTCGATTGTGTAGACGATCGCGTTTTCGTCGACATAGACGTCGTTGATCTGGATCGCGCCGGTTCTAGATCCTTCCGGTGGGGCTGGTACGAAGGACGCGACTTCCTTCGGCTGGAACGGGTTCGATGTGTCATAGGCCCGAACGCCGCCGTTGAAGAAGGTTGCGAAGATGATCGTGTCCGAGCGGAAGGCGGGTCCCGGCCGGTTTTCGTGCAGGTTGTGCGACCCGTAGCGGCCGCCGCGGTTGCCGAACTCTTCCACGGGCGGCATCGGAAAGGTGCTGATCGGCACCAGGTTGGTTTCGTCCCGGGCATCCACGATCCAGGTCAGCTTCGGCCAGTCGGCGCCGTTGTCGCGCACGCATTCGTCGGCAACGATCAACAGGTCACGGTCCAGTAAGGGCAGTGCGGTATGGCAGAAGCCGGGATAGGGCGGATGCGGGTTCCAGTTCGAAATCAGCTGCGGCTTGGACATATCCGCGATGTCGAGGATCGCCGTTCCGCCGTCGAGGCAGCCGAGATAGGCGCGATCCGGCCGGTCCGGATAGACGTTGGTGTTGTGCATGCGAAAACCGGAATCGAACTGCGGATGGCGCGTCGGGGCGGGCGTATCTTCGCCCTCCATCGTGCCGGGATACCACCAACGCCCGACTTCGGACGGTTTTGCCGGATCGCGGACGTCGATGATCGTGTAGATCTGATCGTCCTTTGGGTTGTGTGGGGTGAAGTCGGCGGCTCCACTGGTGCAGTGGATGTATTCGCCGTCAACGAACCAGAGCGCATGCACGCCGCGCGAATGTGGCCCGGAGCGATCGAAGAAGGAAATCGATTTGGGATTCTCCGGGTCGGCGATGTCGAACAGCTCGACGCCGGCCGGCGTCTCGCCATGCACGGCGGTCTGATAGGCGACGGCCAAGATGTCGCCGGTGACTTCCAACGAGTTCGAACGCACGCGGTTGTGCGGCAGTTGCGTCTGACAGATGACGCGCGGCTTCCGAGGGTCGGTGACATCCACGCCGGTGAAATTCGTCGGCGCGGATTCGTGCGCGATCCACATCACCCGCCGGCCGTCTCCGGTGACCTGCATCGACATGCCTTCGCCGCCATTGCCGAACCCGTTGAGGGTGTCATGGGCGATCAGGCGCATGTTGTAGGCTTCGTCCTTGCCCATATTTATCCTCCGGCAGTAGGGTCGGCGTTATGATACCTGTTTCGATTATTACCGGTTTCCTCGGCAGCGGGAAGACGACGCTGCTCAACCACATCGTCCGGCAGCCGGGCATGGCGGATACCGCCGTCATCGTGAACGAATTCGGCGAGATCGGGCTTGATCATCTGCTCATCGAGCAGGCCTTCGAGGATACGGTGCTGTTGGAAAACGGCTGCATCTGCTGTTCGATCCGCGGCGATCTGGTGGATACGCTGATCGATCTGGAACACCGGGTTGAGCGCGGCGACCTGCCGGCCTTTTCCAAAACCATCGTCGAGACGACAGGGCTGGCCGATCCCGCGCCCATTCTGCAAACCTTGATGTCGGAGCCGCGCCTGCAGCAGCATTACGCGCTTGAGCGGATCGTGGCGACGGTCGACGCCGTCAATGCGGCGGGCCAGCTGGACGAATTCGAGGAATGCGTGAAACAGATTGCGCTGGCCGACCACTTGCTGCTGACCAAGTCGGATCTGTCGTCCCCGGCGGCGGCCGCTGCGCTAAAAGAGCGGGTGCGTGCGGTCAATCCCAGTGCGCCGCTGAGCGAGATCGATCATGGCAAGGCGAGTCCGGATATTCTTTTCGGCACTGGCCCGGGCGGGGAGAGGGATCTGACGGCGTGGTTGCATCATGGCCACGATCATGGCGGCGACACGGCGATTAATTCCTTCGCCCTGACCATCGATGAGCCGCTGCCATGGGAAGCGGTCAAATCCTGGCTGGAATCGATCGCCTCGCTGCGCGGCTCCGATCTGCTGCGCGTGAAGGGTATCCTAAATGTGGCCGGCCGCAATGGCCCCGTCGTTGTGCATGGTGTGCAGCATGTCTTCCACCCGCCGGTCGAACTTGACGCATGGCCGGACGAGACACGGACGACGCGTATCGTGTTCATTACTCGAAATATCGAAAAAATTGCGCTGGAGAATGCGCTGTCCGCCTTCGTGGCGCGCGCGTCCGCGGTCGCATAAGATCGAATTCAATCAAACAAACACGGGAGCGGTATCATGGCGGAAACGGCGGTCTTCGAGGCGGGAAACTACCGCTATGTGCGCGGACCCTTTCAGTATTCGGGCGGCGTCGCCGCGCAGCCGGGCTATGCCATCGAAAGGGTGCGTTTCGCCAAGCGGTTGCCCATGGTCGAGGGCTTTCAGGCCATCGAGGCGCATCTGACGGCGAGGGGACGGCCCTTCACGTCGTTTTGTGCCTGCGAGCTTCGTTCGCCGGCCCCCTTCACCGAGCAGGGTTTCATCGATTTCAACCGCGTTTATGTCGGGACTTTGGAACGCTGGGGCATCTTCAAGGACGACGAGAACCCGGTCGCGCGGTCTAATGTCTGCCCGGAACTCGACGGGCCGCCGGAACCCGCCTTTGAAGCCTTCTGCTACACCGTGCCCGCGGACTCCGTCGTACCGGGACGCGCTGATCCCAGTTTCGTCATTGCCGGTTCGGGCGAAGCGCCGGAAGGGCCGGGGGGCTACGAACAGCGCATCATCAAGCTGGGCGATACGTCGGACGCGGCGATGCGAGAAAAGGCACTCTATGTGCTGGGCGCGATGGAAACCCGCATGACTGCGCTTGGTGTCGGCTGGGCGCAGGCGACGACGACGCAAGTCTATACGGTGCATGATCTGCACCCGTTCCTCGCCGATGAAATGGTTGGCCGTGGTGCGACGCCCGCTGGCCTTACCTGGTACTACGCCCGCCCGCCTGTCGTCGGGTTGGAATATGAAATGGATGTGCGCGGCGTGCCGGTGGAGCTTGTGATCTAACGCCGCTGCCTTGGATCCAGTATGTCGCGTATGGCGTCGCCGAGCAGGTTGGTGCCAAACACCGCGGCGCTGATGGCGAGGCCGGGGAAGATGACAAGCCAGGGCGCGACGCGGACATATTCCGCGGCGGACTCCGACAGCATGCGGCCCCAGGACGGGTAGGGTTCCGGTACGCCGAGGCCGAGGAACGAGAGTGAGGCCTCGACCAGGATCGCAGAGCCGAGTTGGGCGGTGCCGATCACAATCAGCGGCGCCAGAATGTTGGGCAGAACCTGTTTCAGGGCGATGCGGATTTCGCCCATGCCGGCGGCGCGCGCTGCCTCGACGAAGGGCATTTCGCGCAGCGCCAGCGTGCTGGACCGGACGACGCGCGCGACGTCCGGCACCAGGGGGATGGAAATTGCGATGATGGTGTTTTCCAGCGAAGGGCCGAGCGACGCCGCCATTACCAGTGCCAGGACGAGCAGTGGCAGCGCCTGCATGATGTCGATGATGCGCTGCATGATCAGATCGAACCAGCCCATCAGAAAGCCGGACATCAAGCCGATCAAAACACCGGTGATGCCGCCGAGCAGGACGGAAAACACGCCGACCGCGAGCGAGATTTGCGCACCGTGAATGATGCGGCTCAGCATGTCACGGCCCATGAAGTCGGCGCCCATCGGATGAACATCGTTCGGCGCGAGCAGGGAAAGGGGGGCGCTGGTTTGCAGAGGATCGTGTGGCGCGATCACATCCGCAAAGAGGGCGCAGAGAACGAAGACCGTAACGATTACCGCGCCGATTGCACCCAGCGGAAAGCGCCGGATGAGATGCAGGAAGGCATCCCACTTGGTTTCGACATGCGCGCCGGCGCGCGTCAGCTCGAGCTTTTGGTCGACATCAGCCATGATTGTGCGTTACGCGGCCGTCTGTTGCCGGCAATAACAGGAGGCGTGCACCTGGACTTCGGCGCGGGCCAAGGCTTGGTCCAATTGCTGTTTGATCAGGAGAGCCTCGACCTTTTCCCCGCGCCGGGTCAGGCACTCATGCAGCCCGTGCAGGCTCCAAAGATTGTTCGGATGCTGGCAGGCCCGGCTCAGTGTCTGATCCAGCCCGAGGTCCTGGCGGTAGACCGCTTCGGCCTCTTCCATATGGCCTTGCTCCATCAAAAGCGCGCCGAGCGCGTGCCGGGTCGGCTGCATCCAGCCCCAGGGCTCGTCATAGGGCAGGGCGTCGTCCAACTCGACCGACTTGCGCAGATGCGCGAAGGCGGCGTCGTAATTGCCGCGCCGGTATTCCAGCTCGCCGTTTAGCATCTCCTCGGCGATGTCGAGCAGATCCAGCACGATGTTGTTGTGCACACGGCGCGTGTCCGAGACCTTCGTCCTCGCATCCAGGAAGGCTGCCTTTTCCCGGTCTGCTTCCGCGACGTTACCCATGGCGGAATAGGCGACCGACTTGGCGTAGCGCATCATCGCCGTCGTGGCGCAGTACAGTTCCTGGTTCTCGGGCATGTCCTGATCGACGATTTCCTGCCATTTGCCGAAGCGGATCAGCACATGCTGCTTCATCGACAGATAGCCCTCGATGAAGTCCGCCATCGGCGGCGACGGCACCATCAGCAAATCTTCCGGCGTGGTGTCGATCAGTTCCTGCGCGGCCTGGATCGCCGGCGTGTATTGCCCCAGGAACATCGCGCCGTAGATCGCGAAGTGATAATTGTGCGTGCGATACATCGCATAGACGTTCAGTGCGCCTTCGCGCGCGAGGAACTTGCGGTCGGCGACGCTGGCTTTCTGATTGTAGACGACGACGTCTCGGTAGTTGCCGCACAGCACGTCGATATGGGTCGGCATGTGAATGAGATGTCCCGCTTCCGGCACTAGATCGCGCAGCCTATCGCCGTGGCGTAGCGCCTTTTCCGGGAACGGTGACATTTCCATCAGATGGACATAGAGGTGCAGCAGACCGGGGTGATCCCAGCTTGCCGGTACATTGTCGAATGCGGATTCCAGAACCTCCCGCGCCTCGACGGTGCCGGCGCCTTCGGCGACCTCGCCTGTATTGAGGTCCCACATTTTCCACGGCGTTTCATTCATGATCGCCTCGACGAAGACGGTGCGGACGTCCAGATCGTCGGGGAAGTCCTTGTGCACCTTCCGCATCGCGACGGTGTAGGCTTTGTCCCAGGGCCGCAGATCATCGATTGGATCGCGCTGCGGATAGCGCGCGGGAAGGGCACGGATCAGCGCCTGTTCGATGGGCGTGATCCCCTCGATATTCTCCAGGGCGCCTTGCATCGCGTCATAGGCGCTCTCGAGCGCTTTCGCGCGGCCGGCTGGATCGTAGCGGTGCCAAGGCAAATTGTAGTTCGGCCCGACCGCATAGGATACGCCCCAATAGGCCATCGCGCAGCCGGGATCGGCCTCCAGCGCTTTTTGGAAACACGCAATCGCTTCGCCGTGATTGAAGGCAAAGACCCAGTTCAGACCGCGGTCGAACCAAAGCTGCGCGTCTTCTGATTTCGTCGTGATGGTGCGCGCGTATGCGCCGAGATCGTAATATTCCATAAACGCTTCCCCGTGACTGCATGGCTCTGTTTTTATTATCGTATCACGCCGGCCCTGTCCTGTTCATGATTTTCATGGCCGCTTGTTGCTTGCTATAAGCGGCGCGCGGTTCTGGTGCGGGACCGCGCGGTACAAGGGACAGGAACATTTTCGAACTCTCTTTTTGGCTGGGTTCGGTTGAGGACACTACCGTCCTGATCGTTATCGCGGCAGCATTCATCCTTGGCGGGCTGGTCAAAGGGCTGATCGGCGGCGGGCTGCCCAGCATCGTGGTGCCGATGATGGCGGTTGTCGTTGACCCCGCTTTCGCGGCGGCGGTCACCTTGATCCCTGTGGCGGCAACCAATCTCTGGCAGGCGGTCGACGGGCGGTTGCTGGGTGTTGTGTTGCGTCGGTTCTGGACCTTTTATCTAGCGCTGTTTTTTGGCGTCGTGGCCGGGTCTCAGATCCTGGTCGGTCTGCCGCCGCAAACCGCGGCGCTGCTGATCGGCTTTGCGGTCGTTCTGCTCAGCCCGCTTCCGCTGGCGTCCCATCGATATTCGGTGTCGACTCGCAAAGAACCTCTGCTCAATCCCGTGATGGGCGGTTTGATGGGTGTACTTGGCGGTACGACTGTAATTTTCACGCCAACTCTCGTCTATTTCGCAATGTTGCGCATCGACAAGAACCTATATGTCACCGCGGCGGCAGTCACGGCGATTGCCAGCATGGTGCCGCTCTATCTCGGGTTGGGATTCTCTGCCGCTCTGACATGGGAAACAGTACGGTTTTCGCTGGTACTGCTCGTGCCGACGATGGCGGGCTATCTTGTCGGCCGCGCGTTGCGGGGCGCAATCTCGCAACGGACATTCCGGCTCATCTTGACTGCCAGCCTGGTGCTGCTCGGTATCGGGCTCGTGTACAAAGGGCTGACAGGCTAGCTATTCCGCCGCGTGCGATAGTCGGCACCCATGCGGCACAGGATATCGAAAGCCTTGCGCATGGCGCCGGGATTGGCGATGCCGCGCCCGGCAATATCGAACGCCGTTCCGTGCGCGGGGGTAGCGACGGGCAGGGGCAGGCCGGCGGCGATGGTAACGCCGCGCTCGAACCCCATGAGCTTCATCGCGATCTGCCCCTGGTCGTGATACATGGTCACCACCGCGTCGAGCTGGCCGTCCCGCGCACGCAAGAAAACCGTATCCGACGGCCACGGCCCGTCGACGTCGATCTGCAGTGCCTGCGCGCGCTGAATGGCAGGGCCGAGAATGTCGATTTCCTCGGTGCCGAAATTGCCATTGTCGCCGGCATGGGGATTAACCGCCGCCACGCCGATGCGGGGGCGGGAGATACCGGTTGCCCGTAGTGTGTCGGCGGCCAGGCGCACCGCGTCGATTACCGCATCCTGGTCGATATTGGCGACCACGTCCTTCAGGGCGATGTGGCTGGTCACGCGGGTCGTGATCAGCTCGTCCAGCATGTTTACTTCCGAATGATATCCGGTGAAGCCCAAATAGCGCGCGATGTAGCGGTGCTCGTCTTCGGCATTCAGCCCGGCCAGATGCATCGCCGCCTTGTTGAAGGGGCCGAACAGGATGGCATCCGCATGCCCCGCCGTGACGAGGTCGATCGCCCGGTCGAGATTGCGCAGGCTGGCGCGTCCACCGGCTTCGGTCACCGTGGCGATTTCGATCTCGTCGGGAAGGATCGTTTCCATTGGCACCAGTGGATAGCCATCACCGTCCAGCCAGCTTTCAGGCTCCTCGGCATCGATATCGCGCATATGGCACGTGACATTCGCCTGTTCCTGGCCGAGCTCGAAGACATGCCGGTCGCCGACAAGAATGATGTCCGCCGCACCGGCGACTTCAGATTCCGCCAGTAGTTTGGCCACCAGTTCTGGGCCGATGCCTGCCGGGTCGCCGTGAATAAGAGCAATACGGGGTTTCATAGACCTGTCCTTAAAGTCGTGACTGCTATTTCTCCAGCGCGGTGGGAAAATGGCATACCAAATAATAAATAGTCAATGAATGCCCCAGCGAACTCTAACAAACGAAAGGAAAGCGCGAATTATTGCGTTAAAATTCAGATTATTGTTGATGAACAAGCGCATTAATCAAGAAAATTTACCGAGTTTGTTAATGTGTAGCCCTCTAATATTGCATTCCAAATCGTTGGCGCAATCTGATATAAGGTCAGCCAAATGTCGATACGAGGTGTAAATGGCTGAGAAGAATTCCGCGGAAAAAAAGTTCGGCACCCTACCGATCGCGGAGTCTAACAATGTCGCCCGACTGCCTTTGACCAGCCAAGTGGCGACAACCGTCCGCGATATGATCGTGGAGGATAAGCTCAAGCCGGGTGAGCGAATCCGTGAGCGCCAACTGGCCAGCGAGCTCAATGTTTCACGAACGCCGTTGCGTGAAGCGCTGAAGATTCTTGAAAGTGAAAAACTGGTCGAAATCCTGCCGAACCGCGGCGCCGTCGTGGCGGACCCAGCACCTGAAGATGTGCGCGGTATGTTGCAGGTTATCGGCGCCCTCGAGGCGCTTGGCGGACGGCATGCTGCCGAGAACGCTACGGACGAAGAGATCGCGGAAATTCGCGCCCTACATTACGAAATGCTCGCAGCATACTCCCGTAAGGACCGGCTAACCTATTTCAAACTCAATCAGAAAATTCACGGAAGCATTATTGCCGCGAGCCGGAATGCGGCCTTGATGGAGACCCACGAGCAGGTGAACGCCCGGGTTTATCGGATCCGCTACCGATCGAACCAGCGCAATACCTTATGGCACGAGGCGGTCGACCAGCATGAAGAGATCATCGCGGCGCTGGAAACCCGAAACGCGGACAGGCTTTCGACCCTGCTGTCGGATCATCTCGGCAACACGTGGGCAAAAGTCAGTGCCGACGATTACGCGTCGGGCTCCGGTTCTTCGGCGGAAAAGTTGCGAAGCGGGGATGTTGGCAAGGAGACGTAGCCGTCCCGTCCTCCTCTTCGTCGTCATACTCGGGCTCGACCCGAGGTGACATGTTGGTGGCAATCGCCCTCGTTGCTGCATAGGCCCTCGGGTGAAGCCCACTGTTGTCCGGTTTAATTCAGTGGACGGTTTGCATGGCATTGATTCTACTGGTGACCAATCGTTTGGCGACGTTTTGGACACGGGAAAGGATCAACACCATGCGGCATGAGAATAGCGTATTTCATGATCTGATGAAGCGTGTTCCTTGGGATCGTTTTGCGGCTTTGGTGGAACGGCATGAAGCCGACAAACACGTTCGCCGCCTGAGCACGAAGGACCAGTTCATCGCCCTGCTATATGCTCAGCTTTCCGGTGCGGTGAGCTTGCGCGAGATCGTCGGCGGTCTACAGAGCCATCGTGCCCGGCTCTATCATGTCGGCGGTCGCCTTGTGACGCGTTCGACGCTGGCCGATGCGAACGCGACGCGGCCGAGCGCGGTGTTCTCGGAGCTGTTCACGGCGTTGGTTGGGCGCGCCGGGCGCGGGTTGCGGCGGACGCTTGGCGAGGCGACCTACCTGATCGATGCCAGTCCGCTTGCCTTGAGTGGCCGGGGATCGCAGTGGGCGTATTTTTCGGCCAGGGCCTGTGGCGCGAAACTGCATGTGGTTTACGATGCGGGCGCCGAACACCCGGTCTACGCGGCGGTGACGCCGGCAAAGACCGCCGATATCAAGGTGGCGCAGGAGATGCCGATCGAGGCGGGCGCGACCTATGTCTTTGATCTGGCTTACTACGATTACGCCTGGTGGGCGAAGCTCGACGCCGCGGGTTGCCGCATTGTCACCCGTTTCAAGTCGCACACGCCGCTAACAGAGGCCACCGATCGGGCGGTGCCCGAGGGCGAAGACATCTTGTCCGACCGGGTCGGCCTGCTGCCCAAACGGCAAAGGATGAGCCGCAAAAACCCCTTCTCCAAGCCCGTGCGCGAAGTCACGGTGCGGATCGATACCGGCAAGACCCTCCGGATCCTGTCCAACGATCTGGACGCCTCGGCCCGGCAAATCGCCGACCTCTATAAGCGCCGCTGGGCGATCGAGCTGTTCTTTCGCTGGGTCAAACAGAACCTCAAAATCCGGCACTTCCTCGGCCGGTCCGAGAATGCCGTGCGCATTCAGATCACCGTTGCCCTGATCGCCTATCTCTTGCTTCACCTCGCAAAAGCCGATCAGAAAACCGTCAAATCCCCGCTCGCATTCGCTCGCCTCGTCCGAACAAACCTCATGCATCGAAAGCGCATTGACCGTCTGCTCGAACCTGAACCAAACACACCTCAATGCCAAAATCAGTTGGCCTTCATATGTTAGAGAAATTAAACCGGACAACAGTGGGTCGGAGCCCAAGGGTGACGGTCGGAGGTGTCTTCAAAAGAGAAAAGTGTCGGTATTCTTCAAGTAATTGCCCCATTTTGGTATGCCATTTTTATTGACCGCTTGGAATTCGTGCGTCAGTGTGATGTGAAGTGACGGGTTAACCAATTCCCGCGCGCCTATAAAGAACCTGGTTTTGTCGAATGGGAGGACGATCAAGTGAAGATCAAACCGATACACACTGGTGTTTTCATGCTTGCCGCGTTTACAGCGGGGTGGGCGTTTCCGACAGTGGGGGTGACCGCTGACAAGCCGGCGATCGAAGTTATCACGCATGCCGGCGCTGGCGGCGGCACCGACGTCAATTCGCGCATGATGATGCTGCGCGGCCGGCGTGTCCTGAAGCAGGACATGGTGGTCGTGAACAAGCGTGGCGGCGGCGGTGCCGCGGCGATGAACTACTTCATGTCCCGACCGGCCGACGGCAATACGATCATGACCTTTACGGTCGGTCACGCGATCACCATGGGCAAGGGCAAAACCAGGCTCAAGGTCGAGGATATGGCGCCACTCGCGCGCGGCACCAACGATCCGCAGATCCTGATGGTCAACTGCAAGACCAGCCCCTACAAGACGCCCGAGGAGTTTGTCGCGGGTATGAAGAAGGGCGACAAGCTGAAGTTCGGCGGCGCCCAGATCGGGACGATCGACCATATTACGGTATTCCTGTGGGCAAAGCGTCTCGGCCAGCCAATGCCGACCTATATCCCGTTCAAGGGCGGAGGGGAACTGGCGACTCAACTGGTCGCGGGTTCCGTCGACGTGGCGACGCTCAACCTGTCTGAGGCCGCTGCCCCTGTCGAAGCTGGTGACATTTGTCCGCTCGTGATCCTGGCCAACGCGGGCATGGCGCCGATACCAAAGGCCAAGACCGCCAAATCCATGGGCATCGACCTGGTGCTTTCGACGACACGCGGCTTCGTGACCCATGCCGGTGTCGATGCGGCACGGCGTGCCGAGCTCGAAAAGGGCATGATGAAGGCGATGCAGCACTCGATGTATCAGGCCTATCTGCAAAACTCCGGTCTCGACGACACGTCGCCATTGGCGTCAGGCGACTGGGGCAAGCAGATCAAATCGATGGTCAGCGAGTTCGGTCCGGCGCTCAAGGAAATGGGTCTGGTAAAATAGACCTGGTTTCAACGCAAGGAGACGGTGCTTCCCACGGGAAGCACCGTTCGCGTCTGTAATGCGATATCTGGTCATCCCGGGGATCATCGCGGTTCTGTCCGTTTCTGTGATTGTGGCCGCCCTGCAGCTCGAACTGTCGCCCGCGATGATCGTCGGCGACAGCATGCAGCCGCGGGCCTTTCCGATCATCCTCATGGTGATCAGCCTGACGCTGACCGTGTTGCTCGCCCTCCAGTACCACAATGACCCGCCCGAGAAGGTCCCGTGGGAAGGCAGCAAGACCTGGGGTTCGGTCGCGCTTTTCCTGATTTTCTACCCAATCACCGTATATATCGACATGTTCATCGCCATCGCGGCGGTCATGTTCGTCATGTGCCTGATGTGGGGCGAGCGGCGGCTTCTCGTTGCGGGCGCCGTCGCAATAGTGACACCCGTTAGTATCTTCTTTCTGTTTGACATCGTCCTGAGAGTCCGCTTTCCGCGCGGCCTTTTGACCAACTGGTATTACGGCTAGCGATGATCGAAGCCCTGCAAGCGATGGCGTCGGTGGTCCTGGACCCCTATCTCATCCTGCTGATCCTGATCACCACGATACTGGGCGTGATTATCGGCGTACTGCCCGGTCTCGGCGCTACGACGGGTGCGGCCCTGCTGCTGCCTTTCACGCTCACGATGGAGCCGGTGCATGCGATTGCAGTGCTGGCAACGATTTACGTATCGGCGACCTTTGCCGGATCGATCACCGCGATCCTGATCAATACCCCCGGGACTTCGGCTGCCGCGGCGACGACCTTCGATGGCTATCCGCTGGCCCAGCGGGGCGAAGCCGGCCGCGCGCTCGGCATCGCCGTTGTTTCGAGCACCATCGGCGGCGTCTTTTCGGTGATCGTCCTCTGTGTTGCTGCGCCGCTGCTGGCGCGGGTCGCCTACGAGTTCCGGCCGCCGGAATATTTCGCCCTCACGCTTTTCGGCCTCTCGATGCTCGCCACCATCAGCTCTGGCGGCACGGTAAGAAATCTGATCGGTGGCGTTTTCGGCGTCTGGCTGGCAACGATTGGCGCCGAGCCCACCACCGGGATCGAGCGCTTCATGTTCGGCAATTATGAGCTCTATGAAGGTCTCGCCTTCGTGCCGGTGTTCATCGGGCTTTTCGCCATATCGGAACTGTTGGTGCAATCGAAGCGGATCAATGAAATCGTCGATACGATCGGCATGAAGGCGGTCAAGCTGCCGACACGGGCGGACTACAAAAAGATCTGGAAGACGGTGTTGCGATCCTGCGGGATCGGCACCTTCATCGGCGTGCTGCCGGCCGAGGGTGCGACGGTCGCCTCGATGATCGGCTATGCCGAGGCGCGCCGATGGTCGAAGAACAAGGAGGAGTTCGGCAAAGGCGCGGTCGAAGGCATCGCCGGTGCCGAAGCGGCGAACAATGCTGCGACCGGCGGCGCCATGGTACCGACGATGGTTCTGGGCATTCCTGGCAGCGGGACGACGGCGGTGATCCTGGTTGGTTTGATGGTGCATGGGCTCCGGCCTGGACCCTACCTATTCACTGAGCAGGTGGACACGGTCTATCAGATTTTCGGCGCGATGCTGCTCGCCAACCTGATGTTCATGGCGATGGGGCTCTATGCGGCGAAGCTTTTCGCGCGGATCTCCCTGGTGCCGCTCCAGATCCTCTGGCCGATCGTCTTCGCGCTCGCTGTGATCGGTGCCTACGCGCTGAGTTCCTCGTTGCTCGACGTCTGGATCGTGCTGATCTTCGGCGTCGTCGGGTTCTTGGCCAGGCGGCATGGCTTTGCGGTAGCGCCTATCGCCGTTGGTCTGATCCTCGGCGAAATGGTCGAAACGAACTTCCAGAACTCCCTCAAAATGTTCGAGGGAGATTGGTGGTTGATCGCCACGCAGCCCCTGGCCGCCCTGTTCTTGGTTTTCGCATTCCTCGGTCTTTTCGGACCCGTGATTCTGAAGCAGATTCTTGGAAAGCGCTGATTTACGGCGCGGCCAGTATTATGTCCACCGCTTTTTCCGCGATCATGATCGTCGGTGCGTTGGTGTTGCCGCAAACGACGTTGGGCATGATCGACGCGTCGACGACGCGGAGTCCTTCGAGGCCATGCACCGCGAGCGATGGGTCGACGACGGCCATCGGGTCAGTGCCCATCTTGCAGGTGCCGGCCGGATGCCAGTTCGAGGCGCCGGTGCGGCGCGCATATTCGAGGAAGGCGTCGTCGTCCTGCGCGTCTGGGCCGGGCGTCATTTCGAAATCGTAATATGGCTGCAGGGCAGGGGCCTCCATCATCCGGCGCGCCATCCACATGCCGGCGATGGTTGTCCGCCTGTCGCCCTCGGTCGCCAGCAAATTATGCCAGATACCGGCCGGTGCCTTTGGGTCGGCGGACTTTGCGTGCACATGACCGCGGCCTTCGAGGCGCAGCATCGTCACGCCGATGGTCACGCCCGGCTCGCGGTCCAGTTTGCGGTCTTCCACGGCCTGGTAGGTTGCGGGGATGATCTGGAATTGTACGTCGGGCGTCGCGAGTTCTTCGCGGGTGCGGACGAATGCGCCGATGGGCAGCGTCGGCATGGTCAGCACGCCCTTGCGGCGGAGGATGTAATTGATCCCTTCACCCAGTGCGCGTAGGCCGCGGACCCTCTCATTGAACGTCGTGGCGTGCTTGATCCGCCAGCGCATGCGCGAGACGAAATGATCCTGCAAGTTTTCGCCGACGCCGGGAAGGTCGTGCACAACCGGAATGCCCAGCGTGGTGAGGCGCTCCGGCTGACCGATGCCGGAGAGTTCGAGGAGTTGCGGCGAGGCGAAGGCGCCGCCCGACAGGATAACGGAACGATGGGCGCGCGCCTCTTGCGCCGCGCCGTGACGGTCATAGGCGACGCCGACGGCCTTCTTGCCCTCGAACAGAACCCGTTTCACCGTGGCGTCCGCCTCGACGCGAAGATTGTCACGTTGCCGCGCGGGATTGAGATAGGCGACGGCGGAACTGCAGCGCCGCCCGTTGCGGATCGTACCCTGATGATAGCCGATCCCTTCCTGAACCCGGCCGTTGATATCCTCGTTATAGGGAATGCCGACTTCCTGCCCGGCAGCAATCATTGCCTCGCAAATAACGCTCTGCTCGCCGACGTCGGACACGTCGAGCGGTCCGCCGACGCCGTGGATTTCGGTCTCGCCGCGCTGATTGTTTTCGGCCTTGCGGAAGTAGGGCAGCACCTCGTCGAACGACCAGCCGCGGCAGCCCATTTGCGCCCACAGATCGTAATCCTCGACCTGGCCGCGGACATAGACCATGCCGTTGATCGAGCTCGACCCGCCGATCACCTTGCCGCGCGGCAGGAAGTAGCTCTGGCCGTAGCAATACTCTTCCGGTTCCGACTCCAGGCACCAGTTGACGTTCGGGTTGCTGACATTCTTGCCGTAGCCGAGCGGTACATGAATCCAAAAATTGCGGTCCTCGGGTCCGGCTTCCAGCAGCAGCACCTTGTTCGCGGGATTCGCGCTCAGTCGGTTGGCGAGTACGCAGCCGGCGGAGCCGGCGCCGACGATAATGTAGTCGTAATCCGTCATGCGTCCGGCACCACATCGAAGGCGACGCTGATCCGCGTCTCGTCGGACTCGAAGGGGATCGTGCGGTGGAACATGTAGCTGGGAAACAGGACCATCAGGCCCGGCTTCGGCTGGAAGGTCTTCGCCTCCGGTTCGGCGGACCAGTGGTATTCCGGCCCGGGTTCGCCGAATTCGATCCAGCCCGCGTTCCCGCCGTCATTCACGATGGCGGGAACCTTCGCGTAGTAGACGCCGCTCAACCAGGCGGCACGATGGATATGTGACACTTGATATCCTTCCCCTTCCAGCACGATCGACCATACCGCGAGATGCCAACGCCGCGGACGATTGGCGATGAACGGATGCGCCGAGTCCGGGCCCAAACGCTGCACGAACGTATCAACTGCGCTCCCGACCAGCTTCTCGAACGCCGCAATCGGGCCTTTCGGTTTGACCGTCAGGTCGGCGGTATGTTTGCCGAGCCGTGTCGCATGGCTCGTCGGCGAGGTGATCAAGGTCGGGTGGTTCGTCACGTGATCGGCGATAGCGTCGTTGAAGGCAGCCATGTCCTTGAAGCCCGGCGCGCGTTCGTGCCGGATGGGGGAGACGAACCGGTCCAGATCGACAAGCGATTTCATCGCGTCCTTGTCGTTTGCCTCATTCAGCGCAATGGATTTCGCAGCGAGCACACTGGCGTTTATCGGGTGGCGCTCGAGGAAGGCGTCGCAGACCGTGATCGCTTCGAGCGGCTCTTCGCGCTGTACCAGCACATCGGCGAGGCTGCTGGTCGCTTCGGGATAGTCGGGATCCGCCGCAATAGCGCGGGCGAAAGTGGAAACCGCCTCGCTCAGCCGGCCCGCATCTTGGAGCGCCTTGCCCAGCCCGGTCAGGACCGTCGGGTCGTCGACCTGAATCGAGGCGGCGCGGCCGTAGGCGGCTATCGCGTCGTCGCTCTTGCCCTCGGTGCGAAGGATGAAGGCCTTGCTGGAATGCGCCTTGCCGTGCCCCGGGTCCGCTTCAATTGCCTCGTCGTAGGCGGCGATTGCCTCGTCCAGTCTGCCGAGCTGATTGAGGACAGTACCGAGATTGTAATGTGCACTCGCAGAATCGGGCTCGAGCTCGCAAGCGCGGCGGTATGCGGCTGCCGCATCGTCATACAGCCCGATGGATTGGCTGACGAGGCCGAGATTGTAGAAGGTCTGCGGGTCGTCCGGCGCTGCTGCTTTGGCCGTGTTAAGCCAGCTCAAGGCCATGTCCGCGTGATCCGATTGAAAGGCGGCGAAGCTCGCCATGTTGAGGGCTTCGATGTCGTCGGGCCGTCGCTTTAGATATTTGCGGAAGTGCGGCAGCGCCTTCGCGAACCGCCCCGCCTTATGATGCGTCATAGCCGCGCTTAACATGGCGTTCAGGCGGTGTGCGGAAACGGCGCTGTTCATGTCGGCTCTCGGTTGGGGAGGTACATTACTAAGCCTAGCACTCCGAAGCGGCTTGTCTCAAAAAACCCGGTAATGCACGTCCTTCGGCGTCCGGTCGGCGCCGTTCGTCGGGTTTAGGTCCTGCGGGCAACTCGACAGGACGACGATGCAATTCATCTCGGCACGGAAGGTCAGCGCGTCCCCGGGTTGGCTCTTCGGCGGGTCCTTGTAGAGACGATTGCCCATTTCCCACGGCCGGTTCTGGAACATATTGAACGGGCAGGGGGTGCGGACGCTTTCCAAATCCAATTCGGCCAGCGCCGCTTTCAAATTATCCGTACAGTTGTCGTGATATTCAGTACAGCCCAGCAACTGGTAACGATAGACATCGCATGCGGCGTTCAGCGTGTCGTGCACGCCAGGGCTGGTGTCTTCGGTGATGGTCACGATGGGGCGGCGGCGGTTGCTGAGGAACGCTTCGCCCAGATCCGGCATCATTTTGTCGATTGTCGCGCGGGTATGCTCCATCGACATCCATTCACCCATGTTGTCGGCGTTGAAGGCCCAGGTGTCGACGACCTGGGTGCCGTGCGTGTTGACGATTTGGATGTGCTGGCCTTGCGATACCCGTTGGGCTTTCCCGCAACGTGCCGGTACCTTGACGAGGTCGTCCACGGTCATGTCGTTGCTTCCTCTATTTCGCGTAGCAGGTCTGTGGCGGAAAGGCTTTGCGGCGTCATGCCCTCGCGCGCCATCTTGAGCGCGAGGCGCTGCAGGAGTTCGTTGGCCGGTGTCGGAATACCCAAGGCTCGGCCCAGCAGAACGATTTCGCCGTTCAGATAGTCTGCTTCAATGTCGCGGTTGCCCCGCATCAGTCCTTGCCAGGATGAGTCGCCTTGGCGTTTGACGCCATCGATCTCGCTGGACTTCATTAAATCGCCGCGGCGTTCCTTGATTTCATCTTCGGTGGTGTAATCGATCCCGACTGCGGCGAAACACGCCTTGGCTTCCGCCCGAAGGAGGGCGCGGACCGGATTGGCCTCGTCGTTTCGGGGGCACAGCGCATTCAAGGCGTTGCCCAGATTGATGAGCAGTTTGCCGTACTTCCAGCGCATGATATCGGCGACAGGGCGGGCGCTGAAATTCGCCGACTCGAGCAAGTCCATAACGGCCTCTAGGCGCGTGTCGGTACCGTTGGGGTATACGCCTGTATCGAGAATCCCGATCGTCTTGGCAGAATGCGTCTGAATGACGCCGGGCTCAAGGAAGTTGGATGGCAGATACACCAGCATGCCATAGACATGCTTGAAGCGGCGCAACGCCATTTGCTCGTTGATCACACCGTTCTGGCCGCAGATGACGGGAATGGCGTCGCCGGCGACGTCGCGCAACGTGTCGAGCGCATCCATCGTGTGCTGCGCCTTCATCGTCAGCAGGACGACGTCGTCATCGCGAAAGTCGATGTCCGAAGGATGCCCCACGGCATCGATAGCGAGGGTCTCCGCGCCATTCGGGGTTTCGTAACGCATGCCGCTCCGCTGCATCGCGTCGAGGTGTGGTCCCCGGGCGATTAGCACGACCTCGTGTCCGGCCTTGAACAATTGTGCGCCGATTACGCCGCCGATGCCGCCCGCTCCGTAAATGATGATGCGCAAGTCCGATTTCCTTTTGTTATGAACTGCGGCGCAGAATGGGTGTCGCGCCTTCGGGTAGGATCTTCAGCATACTAGGGTCGGGCACCGTCGCGTCCATGAAATGCATGGCGATGGCGCGGCGCGGCCGGTCGGTTTGGTTCTTCAGCGACCGGTGCGGCATCAGACAATGATGGATGGCGAAGCCGCCTTTCCTGACCTCGGCGGGAACCGCGCCGGAATCGTCGATGTCGCGAATGGCGTAATAGAACCCTTTCTTTTCCGACGTGTCCCACAGCTGCTCATGAGCCAACAATTTCTTGTGGCGACCGGGCAGGTACCACATGCAGCCATTGTCGACCGTGGCATCGTCGAGGGCGAGCCAGACCGTAATCGTCCGGTTTTCGGCGACCTCGAAATAGTGATTGTCCTGATGCCAGCCCACCTCGCCACCCGTATACGCTGGCTTGTAGAGACCTTGGTAATGGATGAGCCGGATGTCCGGGCCGAGCAGCGACTCGACCAGATCGAGGAGCCGCGTGTCATGGATCAGCATGCGGAAGATGGCGTGCTGCAGGTGGGCGGTGCGGATTTGATAGACTTGGAAATCCGTGTCTTCATCCTCGCCCGACTGAACGTTTTCCAGGCTTTGCTCGTGCTGTAAGCGCGCGGCAGTTTCCATATAGCAGTCTTGAATATGGGCAATTTCGCCGTCGTCCAGATAGCCGTCCGAAAGGACAAATCCGTCACGGTCAAAAGCGCTGATTTGCGCTGCGTCGAGTTTCATTACGTTATCGCTGCGTCGCCAGGGTGCCGCACAGTATAATCATTCTTTTGCCCTGTCGGTCGAGATGGCCGCTTTGCGCCATGTGGCTCTGTGCGTAAGCTTGCGCAAAACCAATTATCGGGAGCGGAAGATGTCGGAGCTTGAAGGAAAAGTGGCAGTCGTGACGGGCGGCGCTAGCGGGATCGGGGAAGGTACGGTTCGGCTTTTTGTCGCAGAAGGATGCAAGGTGGTGATCGCCGATATGCAGGAAGCGCGCGGCGCGGCGCTGGCCGAAGAGCTGGGTGCCAACGTGGTGTTCCAGAAGGTCGAGGTGCGCCAGGAAGATCAGGTGAAGGCCGCTATCGACCGCGCAATGTCCGAGTGGGGCCGGCTCGACTGCATGTTCAACAATGCCGGGTTCGGCGGCGTGTTGGGCCCGATCGAGGACGTGCCCGCCGACGAGTTCGACATGACGATGGATGTGCTCTTGCGCGGCGTTTCCCTCGGGATGAAATACGCCATCCCCTTCATGAAACAGCAGGGCAGCGGCAGCATAATCAACACCGGCAGTATCGCGGGCGTCACCAGCGGGCGCGGGCCGGTCGTCTATTCGGTCGCGAAGGCGGCGGTCGTGCATCTCAGCAAGGTAACGGCGATGGAACTCGGCGAGCACAGCATCCGCGTCAACGCCATCTGCCCCGGTTATATTGCCACGCCGCTGGCAGCGAATACGGTGGGCCGACCGGACTCGCTGATCGAGGAGCGGATCAAGAATTCCGAGTATCGCCAACCGATCCCGCGCTACGGCCGACCCGACGACATAGCGCAGATGGCGCTGTTCCTCGCCGGCGATCGCTCGACCTTCGTGACCGGCCAGGCCATCATTGTCGACGGCGGTGCCGCGAACGGCGTGATGTGGTCGGATCAGAACGAAGTTTATAAGAGCTACCACCCGATTAAGGTCTATAATCCCGACGCGGGTTGAGCCCATAGCGTGCCACCAGCACCATAAAACATAGCTAGGAGGCAGCGATGGCAGCGAACGGAACCGGTATCGGCGCGGCGGTGCCGCGGAAGGAGGACCGCCGCTTCCTGACCGGTAGCGGTCTGTACAGCGACGATATCCTGGAACCCGGAACGCTGTCCGCAACGGTCCTGCGCGCACCAATGCCGCATGCGGATATCGTCTCCATCGATGCCGAAGCGGCCCGGGCGGCGCCGGGGGTGCGGCTGGTGCTGACGGCGGCGGATCTTGAGGGCGAGATCGCCGGCCCGATACCTTCTTTTTCGACAGTTCCGCCCTTCGATGTTGGCCGTCTGGACGGTGGCGACGCGGCGGAAGCATCGCAATATCCGCTGGCGCGGGAGCGGGTGCGCTATTTGGGGGAACCGGTCGCCTTTGTCGTCGCCGACACCGCGTCCCAGGCGCAGGATGCGGCGGAGCTGATCGCGGTCGATTACGCGCCCTTGCAGTCGGTGATGGAAATCGAGGACGCACTCGATCCGTCGGCGGCGCAAATCTGGCCCGATGCGCCGGGCAATATTTCCTTCGATTGGGCGACCGGCGATGAGGCGGCGACGGATGCCGCCTTCGCCAACGCCGCGCATGTCAGCCGGCTGCGTCTGGACAACAACCGTGTCGTGATCAATTTCATGGAGCCCCGTGCCGCGGTTGCTGGTTACAATGAGGGCCGGCTTACATTACAGGCAGGCTGCCAGTCGGCGCACGGTATGCGGACGGGGTTGGCCACGGTCTTGGGCATCGACGAAGACAGCCTGCATGTGATCGTGCCGGACACCGGCGGTGGTTTCGGGGCCCGTGGCGGGGTCTACCCGGAATTTGTGCTTGCCCTGGTCGCGGCGCGGCGTTTGCAAAAATCCGTCAAATGGACGGCGAGCCGCGGTGAGGCCTTTTTGAGCGACAATCAGGCGCGCGATCACATCTTCGATGGCGAACTGGCGCTCGATGGAGAGGGCCGTTTCCTTGGTCTGCGCGTGCGGGGCGACTGGCGGCATGGCGCTTATCTTTGCAGCCGTGGTCTGTGGATCATGACCCATTACGTCTCGCAGATTCTGGGCGGGACCTACCGTATTCCAGCGGGGCATCTCGCGTTGTGCGGGATTGTCAGCAACACCACGCCACAAGCCGCCTATCGTGGTATCGGCCGGCTCGAAGCCAACTATATATTGGAACGACTGATCGACCAGGCGGCGCACGAGACCGGAGCCGACCCCGTTACGCTGCGCCGGCGCAATCTGCTCGACGCGGAAGATCTGCCATGGCGCATGGCGGGCGGCGCCGTCATCACCTCCGGCGCGTTTGCGGCCAATCTTGACCGCGCGGTCGAACTCTCGGATTGGCACGGCGCGGAGGCCCGACGCGCCGCGGCAGAGGCGCAGGGCAGGCTGCACGGTATCGGTCTCGCGATGTATGCGGAAAACGACGGCAGCACGCCGACGGAGTTCGCCGAAATCGCCGTTGGCAGCGACGGGCGGGTAACGGCGTTTCTGGGGACGCAGGATTTTGGCATGGGCCACGCGACCATGTATTCTCAGATCCTGTCGGAACGGCTTGGCGTTCCCTTTGCGGATATCGATGTCGTTTTCGGCGACAGCGACAAGGTGCGCCGCGGCGCCGGTTCGCACGGCTCCCGCTCAGCCCGAATGGGCGGCACCGCGGCCGTTATGGGCGCCGACAAGGTAATCGGCCGCGGCCGGGAGGTGGCGGCGGCGCTACTGGAAGCCGCGGTCGGCGATATCGAATTTGCCGACGGGCGCTTTACCATCGTCGGCACCGACCGCAGCGTCACGCTGTTCGAGGTCGCCGCCGATATCGAACGTGCGGGCGAAAGGCTGGCGGAAGAGGCGGACTTCAACGCAGAAGCCGAGGTTATTTCGAATGGCGTGCATGTCTGCGAGCTGACAATCGATCCCACCGACGGCAGCGTGCGCCACGAGAATTACAGCATCGTCGCCGATGTCGGACGGATCGTGAATCCCACCATCGTGCTGGGCCAGATGCATGGCGGCGTCGCCCAGGGCATAGGCCAGGCGCTGCTGGAACGCATCGTCTACGACCGCGACAGCGGCCAGACCCTGACCGGCAGCCTGATGGATTATTGCCTGCCAAGAGCTGACGATCTGCCGGCACCCAACGTTGCCTTCAACGAAATCGTCGAAATCGACAATCCGGTCGGGGCCAAAGGGGCCGGCGAAAGCGCCACGACGGGTGCGCCGGCGGCAGTGATGAACGCGCTCGCCAACGCCTTGATCCGGGCCGGTGCCGAACCCGTGGATATGCCGGCAACGCCAGAGAAGATATGGCGAGCCCTGCGTGCCGCCGGGGCAGCCTAAGGGGGCGACCTACTGCTTCTTTGCGCGCCCTTGAGGTCCTGTCACTGGCGGATGGCCAAGTGAAACGCCTTGCTGATCCGGGCCGAACAGCATGGTCGGCCCGTCCGGCGCTTTCACCAATCCCTCTCCGCTGACAAAAACGTATCCCTTGCGGCGGTCGACCCGGAACACGAGGACCTTTCCCTCGTCGGGCGTGAATTCATAGCCGGCGATTGTCATCGGCTCGTCGAATTCGTGAATAGCGCCATGCGTCCAGACGGTCGACTCCACATGCGCGCGGCCGTCCTTGGTCAGGCCGAGAAATTGCAGCTTGTGCTGATAGCCGCCGCGCCGCGGGATGACGAGCACCATGACACCCTTCCTATCCGCCACGGGCCGCAGGATGACCTTGGTGCCGAAATCTTCAGTTGCGGTATTGCCGGGCAATAGGGCGGCCGGCAGGCTGTGCAGCATCTTCGCTTCGCCGCTCGCGATCAGCTCCTGCATCGTTGCGTCGTCCAGGGTGCCAGTGGCCGCGATGCCGGCCTTGATCTGGAACGCGCGTAGTGCGGAAATTGTCTGGTCGGTGAAGGCGCCGTCGATGGGGCCGGGATCGAAACCAAGATCCTTCAGACGCTGCTGGACTTCCTTTGGGCCGAGCGCCTTGCCCTTTTGCGCGATCTGCGTTTCGCGTTGCTGGTCCGCAAAACCGGCCGGCGCGCCAATCAGCAGGCACGCGGTGCCTAACGCGCAGAGGAGGGCTCGCGATGTTGCCAGGACGGCCATTGAGGAAACTCCCAATAATTCGGAGCCGGACTATAGCGACAGTCCGTTAAACCGGATACATGTGAATGAATGAACATCGATCCGGGAGCAGTCATGGCGCGGTTGGCGAGGAAAATTTGTGCGATCACGGGCGCGGCAAGCGGCATCGGCCGCGCGGCGGCCGTTTTGTTTGCGAAAGAGCGCGCGCGTGTCATTGCGGTCGATGTGGATGCGGCGGGGCTCGAAAGCCTGGACGCCGAGGGTGGCGAGATTGCGACACGCCGGCTGGACGTGCTGGACCGGGATGCGGTTCAAGCGTTCGCGCAGCAAAACGGTCCGGTCGATGTTCTGTTCAACTGTGCGGGCAAGGTCAGTACGGGGAGCGTGCTCGACTGTTCGCTTGACGACTGGCGGTCGTCTCTCGATTTGAATGTCACCGCAATATTTTACCTTACCCAGGCGCTCGTGCCGGGCATGGTTGCCAAGGGCGGTGGCAGCATCGTCAACATGGCATCGGTGATCTCATCCCTCGGTGCGGCCCCGGACCGGTTCGCTTACGGCGCGACGAAGGCGGCGGTGATCGGCATGACCAAATCCGTGGCGCGGGACTTCGCGGGTGAGGGTATCCGGTGCAATGCGATTTGTCCCTCGGCGGTCGATACGCCCTCGATGCGCGCGCGGATTGATGTCATGGAGGACCCGGAAGCGGCGTATGAACTGTTCAGCAAGCGGCAGCCGGTCGGGCGGATGGCACGGCCCGAAGAGATCGCCGAGATGGCACTTTATCTTGCCAGCGACGCGTCGGCGTTCGTCACAGGGTCGGCCATGGTCATCGATGGCGGCACCTGGGCTTGATGCCAACCTTGTGCCGAACGGCGTCGCCATTGATGATTGGGTGTAAAGACGAATTTGCAAATGGATAGGGTTTTGCCATGAGCTGGCGAGTCGGAGTCGATATCGGGGGCACCTTTACCGATGTCGCCCTGGTAAACGAGGCGGACGGGCAAATCGGCATTGCTAAGGTGCCGACGACGCCGCGGGACTTCGGGCAGGGCGTCGTTCAGGCGCTGGAGATTGCGCTGCAGGAACATGGCGTTGCGGCGAATGACGTGACCTTGCTGTCGCACGCCACGACGATCGTGACCAACGCGATCCTGGAAGGCAAGGGCGCGCGATCCGTTCTGGTATCGACGCGTGGGTTCCGCGACGTGCTGGAACTGCGGCGCTCGGCGCGGGCGGATCTCTACGATCTGTTCCAGGATCCGCCGGGCGTGCTCGTGCCGCGGCATTGCCGGTTGGAAGTGACGGAACGGTTGGATGCCGCGGGTGCCGTCGTCACGCCGCTCGCCGAATCCGATATCGATGCCGTGATCGATTTCGTGCGTGAGAATGATATCGAGGCGGTTGCGGTCTCGCTGCTCTATTCCTTCCTGAACGACGAGCACGAACGCATCGTCGGCGACAAACTGCGCGCGGCCTTGCCGGATATCCCGGTGTTTCTGTCCAGCGAGGTGCTGCCGGAAATCCGCGAGTTTGAACGCACGAGCACGACGGCGGTCTGTGCCTATGTCGGGCCGATCCTCGAATCCTATTTGCGTCGGTTGGAAGAGGCGACGTCCGGCATGGGGCTGCCGAGCCTCTATGTCATGGGGTCGAGCGGTGGTGTATTCGATGTCGCGGAGGGGTTGAAGATGCCGGCGATGGCCATCGAGTCCGGGCCCGCGGCGGGTGTTATCGCGGCGGCGTTGATCGGCCGGCAACTGGACAAGCCGAACCTGATCTCGTTCGACATGGGCGGGACGACGGCGAAGGCGAGCCTGATCAAGGATGGTGGCGTAGAAACCACGTCGGAATACGAAGTCGGCGGCGACGGCAACGTGAACCGCTGGGTGCACGGTACCGGCCATCCTATCCGCGTCCCGGTCATCGATTTGGCCGAGGTCAGTGCCGGTGGCGGCAGCATCGCCTGGGTCGATCCCGGCGGCTCGATGCGCGTTGGGCCCAGGAGTGCCGGTGCGGAGCCAGGACCGGTCTGCTACGGCAAGGGCGGCACTGAGCCGACCGTGACCGACTGCAATCTGATCCTGGGATACCTCGATCCCGAAGCGCTGCTGGCGGGACGCCTTGCCATTCAGGCCGAGGCGGCGCGCGAGGCGATTGGAAAACATCTGGCTGACCCCTTGGGCATCGATGTCGAAGCCGCGGCAGCCGGCGTCCTTAGTGTCGTGAACAATGCCATGGCGGAAGCGTTACGCATCGTCTCGGTCGAACGCGGCCATGATGCACGCGCGTTCAGCCTTGTCGCGTTCGGCGGTGCGGGGCCGATGCACGCGGCGGAACTCGCGACCGCCTTGGGAATACGCGAAGTGATCGTGCCGCCGATCCCCGGTGGGTTTTCCGCGCTGGGGCTGGTGGCGACGGATCTCAAACGGGACTACGTCAAAACGCTCTATGCGGCGCTGGCTGACGTCGACCTTGAAGAGGTTGGGGCGGTCTATGACGCGATGGAAGTGTCGGCGCGCGAGATGTTGCGGGCGGCGGAGGTTCCCGAGAGCCAATGGGTTCTCGAACGCGGCGCCGATGTGCGCTATTCGCGGCAGGCCTACGAACTGACCGTGCCGGCGATGTCTGGCCCGGTGACGCCGGAGACTTTGAGCGACCTTGCCGCGCAGTTCCACGAGAAGCATCGCATGACCTACGGCCATGCCAATCCGGACGAGGCAATTCAACTGGTCAATTTGCGGCTGACCGCTATCGGCAAACTCGAAGGCCTGGAACTGCGTCAGTCGGGCGCCGGCGACGTGGCCGCGAAGAAGGGAAGCCGCCAAGTCTGGTTCCAAAAGACGGGCCGGGTTGATTGCGCGATCTATCACCGAGACGGCATAGGTGCGGATGACGAGATCGTGGGGCCGGCTGTCATCGAGGCGCTCGATGCGACAATTGTCGTGCCACCCGCCTGGCGCGTGCAAACCAACAACAGCGGCCACATCATCATGGAGGCGCAAGATGGCGAATGACGGAGGCGCACCGCGCTTGAAGACGGATGCGGCCACGTTCGAGGTGGTGAAGAACAGCCTGTATGCCGCGGCGGAAGAGATGAAGGTCGTATTGGCGAAAACCGCCTATTCGCCGATCCTGAAAGTTGCCGGCGACTATTCCTGCGGCGTCTTCGACGTGGCTGGAGAGATGGTGGCGCAGGGACCCGATCTGCCGATCCACCTCGGCTCGATGCCGGACGCGGTCAAGGCAGTGATCTCGGCCTGGGATTCGTTTACGCCGGGCGATGTGTTCATTCACAACGATCCGTATTTCGGCGGCTCGCATCTGCCAGATGTCAATGTGATCTCACCGGCCTTTCATGGCGATACGCTGCTCGGCTTCGCCTGCGTGCGGGCGCACTGGCCCGACGTCGGTAGCGCTACACCCGGCAGTTACGGCGCGGTGACGGAAATCTTCGGGGAGGGGCTGCGCCTGCCGCCGGTCCGTTTGTATGCCGCCGGCGTGCTCAACCGGGATGTCGACGCGATCATCTTCAGCAATGTTCGCACGCCAGAAGAACGGCGCGGCGATCTCAATGCGCAGGTCGCGGCCAACCGGCGCGGCTCGCAGCGCCTGTCCGACTTGGCTGAAAAGTACGGCGCCGATACGCTGCTGCGCATCATGGCCGAGGTCATGGATTATTCCGACACGATGTTGCGCGCTCTACTGCGGGACCTGCCCGATGGCGAAGGCAGTTTCGAGGATTTCTGCGATGGCGACGGCATTCTCGAGCCGGGCGCGGACACCGACGAGACCTTCACGGTCCGTATGAAGGTGATCAAGAAGGGGGATACGCTGACGGTCGACTTTGCGGGATCCGACCCGCAGGTCGCCGGCCCAATGAATGCGCCGCTCTCTGTCACCGCATCTGGGGTTTTCACCTCGGTAAAGATGATTGTCGATCCAACAAGTATGATCCCGCCTAATTCGGGCTGCTGGCGGTCGGTCACGGTGCTGGCCCCGAAAGGCTCCGTTGTCAACGCCACCTTTCCGGCACCGGTCGTCTACGCCAATCACGAGATGTCGCACCGCGTCGCCGACATGCTGTTCGGGGCGATGGCGGGCTTCATGCCGGACCGTGTCATGGCCTGTTCGCAGGGTACGTCGGCGGTGCTGACTCTCGGCGGTGTCGATTACCGCAACGGCGACCGCTATGTCAGCTACGAGACGATCAAGGGCGGCTTCGGGGCAAGGCCAACGAAGGACGGCATCAACTGCGTGGCGAGCGGTATCTCCAACACGATGAATACGCCGATTGAGGTGTTGGAGATGAGTTTCCCGGTCCGTGTCGAGTACTACGAAATTACGACGGACAGCGGCGGTGCCGGAGAGTTCCGCGGCGGCTGTGGCGCGCGCCGGGCGTGGCGCGTGCTGGGCAATGCCTCGCAGGCGTCGATCTGCTGCGAGCGCACCAAGTCGGCGCCATTCGGGCTCGCCGGTGGCAAGGCGGGCGCGACAGCGCGCATCGCCATCGAAACGCTGGACGGGAAGACCCGCGAACTGAACAGTAAGGGCGGATTCCCGGCCCCTGCCGACTCGAGAATCCTTTTGGAGGTGCCGGGTTCCGGCGGCTACGGTCCGCCGGACGCACGCGACAAGGCGAAGGTGGCGCAAGACGTGAAGGACGGTTACGTCAGCGCCGAAGCCGCGAAGCGCGACTACGGCGTGGATGTTTAATACTTCAACTGCAGAGTAAAAAATCATGAAGCCGCTCGAAGGTATCCGTGTCCTCGATATCGCGACCTATATCGCCGCCCCCTATTGCGCCACGATCATGGCGGAGTTCGGGGCCGAAGTGATCAAGGTCGAAATGCCTGGCGTCGGCGATCCGTGCCGGCGGCTCGGCTCGGTGACGGAGGCGGGCGACACGCTGGTCTGGCTCAGCGAGGCGCGCAACAAGAAGTCGGTCACCTTGAATCTGAAGGACCCAAAGGGGCAGGAGATGCTCAAGCAGCTCGTCGCGAAATGCGATGTGCTGTGCGAGAACTTCCGACCCGGCACATTGGAGCGCTGGAACCTCGGTTGGGACGTCCTGAGCGCGATCAATCCGAAGCTCGTCATGCTCCGTGTCTCCGGTTATGGCCAGACCGGTCCCTATCGCGAGAAGCCTGGTTTCGGCCGCATCGGCAATGCGTTCGGCGGCATCTCCTTTCTGGCGGGGGACCCCGACCGCCCGCCGGCAACGCCCGGCTCGGCAACCTTGGCGGATTACATGTCCGGGCTCTATGGCGCGCTTGGCGTGGTGATGGCGCTGCGTTCGGCGGAGGCGACGGGCGTCGGTCAGCAGGTCGATATCGGCCTTTACGAACCGATCTTCCGTATCCTCGACGAACTCGCCCCTGCCTACGACAAGTTCGGCTTCATCCGCCAGCGCATGGGCGCGCCGACGGTCAATGTCTGCCCGCACAGCCATTACCCGACCAAGGACGACCGCTGGGTCGCCATCGCCTGCACCAACGACAAGATCTACGCGCGGCTCGCGGGCCTGATGGGCCACGCGGATGTCGCAGGCGAGGGCCGCTATGGCACCATCCAGAAACGCGAAGCGGATCGCGCCGGTGTCGATGGCATGGTCACCGACTGGACGATGAGCCACACGCAGAAGGAAGTCGTGGCGCTTTGCGAGGAGGCGGAGGTGCCATGCGGCATTGTCGCCGCCATCGACGAAATCTTCGAAGACCCGCAATACGCGGCGCGTGAAAACATCGTCCGTGTGCAAGACCCCCGCGCCGGCGAAATTGCCGTTGCCAACGTCGTGCCGCGCCTTACGGGGACACCAGGCTCAGTGGACACTTTGGGGCCAGCCCTGGGCGCTAATAACCAGGAAATCTATGGCGCGCTTTTGGGACTGAATGACGGCGAAATCGAAGGGCTAGCAAACGAGGGTGTGATTTAACGGGGTCGGTTATTCGGCTCGTCGCATCGCCGCCGTAAGCAGTCCTGCGCCAATTAGGAAACTGGCGCCAATCCGGTTGGTCAGCCGCAAGACCGAGGGTTTCTTGAACTGCGCGCGCATCTGTCCCGCCAGGACTGCCCACACCGCCACATTGGCGGCTGCGAGGGTGAGGAACGTGGCTTCCATGACAGCGAACTGCGCCAGCACCGGGCTTGACGGGTCGATGAATTGCGGCACGAAAGCGATGAAGAAGGCGATGCTTTTGGGGTTTAGTGCAGTGACGATGTAGGAATTCCAGAACATGCGTTTTGTGTTCGACGCCTCAGTTTCTTCGGTTTCGCCGAGTTGCGTGTCGGCGCGCCAGAGCTGAATTCCCAGCCAAATCAGATAGCCGGCGCCCAACAACTTCAGAACCGTGAACAGGGTCGCCGATGCGGCGATGATGGCACCCGCGCCGAGCAGCGAGATCGTCATCGCCGTGAAGTCGCCCAAGGTGACGCCCGGTACGGTAGCCCAGGCGGTCGAGCGGCCGCGGCCTAGCGCATAACTGACCACCAGCATGACGGTAGGGCCGGGGACCGCGAGCAACGCGGTGCTGGCCAAGGCGAATGCGATCCAGATCTCTAAAGACATCGTTTTCCTCCAAACAAGGTATTTGGCGGACCAAAGACAGAGCGGTGTTACTGACGCAAGAAAATAAAGGTTTCAATTGTAACCGTGTAGGAATCGACATAATCGGTCCCGGCTGCTCTAGTGAAATAGGGCAAAAGCAGAGAGAAGGATCAGCAGAATGGCGCAAGACATCTCCCCCCACTGCCTGATTGTCGGCGTCGGCAAGGGAACGGGATTGGCCTGCGTGCGGAAGTTCGTGGCGGAGGGATACCGGGTGTCGATGATCGCACGGCATCGCGGTCGCTTGAACAGCTTCGCCGAAGAGATCCCGAACACCACGCCCTATCCGGCCGATATCGTGGACCTCGACAGCTATCGGGCGACGTTGCGTGAAATCGCGACCCAGCAGGGGCTGCCGGACGTCGTCGTCTACAACGCGTCGCTGGCGAGTTTCGCGACCTATGAAACGCTCGATCCGGCCGATTTGGAGCGCAACTTCCGCGCCAATACCTGTGGTTTGCTGGCGACTGCGCAGGAGCTTGCACCGGCGATGTCCAAGCGGCGCGCGGGGGCCATTGTGGTCACCGGAAATACGGGGTCGCTGCGTGGTAAACCGAGCTATATCGGGTTTTCGCCGACGAAGGCCTCGCAGCGCATCCTCGCCGAATGTCTGGCGCGCGAACTGGGTCCGCAGGGCGTGCATGTCGCCTATGTGGTGATCGACGCCGTCATCGACATGCCTTTCGCCCGACGCCGCCGGGAGGAAAAGCCGGACGACTATTATGCGAAGCCCGACGACCTTGCGAGCGAGATTTACAATGTGGCCCACCAGCCGAAATCCGCGCAATCCTTCTACGTCGAGCTTCGGCCCTTCGGGGAAAGCTGGTAGGCTGGCGCTCTCTCAAGAGGGAACATCATGAGCGATTTCGTAACATTCGATCTCACCGACCGCATCGCCACCTTGACGATGGATGATGGCAAGGCCAATGCGTTCGGCCTGGAAATGATTGCCGCCCTGTGCGACGGCCTTGATCGTGCCGCGGCAGAAGCGAGTGCCGTTGTCATTACGGGACGGCCCGGCGTGTTGTGCGCCGGCTTCGATCTTAAGATTATCCGCGGCAATGACGACGTCGCCAAGCTTGCCATGCGCACCGCGGGTGTGGAGGCCTTGCTGCAAACCTATATGCATCCGCTGCCGATTATCTTCGCGTGCCCAGGACACGCGGTTGCGGCAGGCGCTTTACTGTTGCTGACCGGCGACGTTCGGATCGGCACGCGCGGCGATTACAAGATCGGGCTGAACGAAGTCGGTATCGGCCTCTCGCTGCCGGAATTCGGTCTGTCGCTGGCGCGCGACCGGCTCGACCCGCGGGTGATCACTCAGGCAATCCTTGGGGCACGGCTCTACGATGCCGAAGAAGCGGCGGAGGTCGGCTATCTCGATCAGGCGGCGGATGCGGGCGTGGTGATGGAAATTGCACAGCAAACGGCGCGCGACATGCTGGAACTGGACGCGCAAGCGTTCGCGTCGACCAAGCAGCGGTTGCGGCAGCCGACGGTGGATCGCATTCGCGCGTCGCTGGCGGCTTAGGAAAAGAGGAACAGAACACATGCAACAACAGGCAGCGGACCTGCGGGGCGAAGGAGACGAGCTAAACGCGCTTCTTGGAACCCTCGCCGAGAGCGATTGGGACCGCAATACGCCGTTCAAGGACTGGACCGTCAACCACGTTATGCAGCATCTCCATCAGGGCGATTGGATGAAGGTGCTGTCGATGAAAGACACGGACCGGTTCCTGGAGGTCAGCAAGGCGAGGCGCGCGGCGCGGGAACGCAATGACGGCTCGACCGGCCTGGAAGACAGCGGCTTCGAACCGCAACAGGGTTCGGCGCTTCGCGAACAGTGGCACCGCTATTTCGAGGAGATGTGCGACTTGATGGCGGCGTCCGATCCGAAGCGGCGCATCAAATGGGTCGGGCCCGATATGAGCATTCGCATGGCGGCAACGGCGCGGCAGATGGAAACCTGGGCGCATGGCCAGGACATCTACGACCTGCTGCGCAAACCGCGCACGCCGACCGACCGGATCAAAAATATTGCCGTGCTGGGCGTCAAAACCTACGGCTGGACCTTCGCCAACAGGGACATGCCGGTGCCGGGCGACATGCCCTACGTGCGGTTGACGGCGCCGTCTGGTGCGCTCTGGGACTGGGGCGAGGCGAATGACGACAACAAGGTCGAAGGCTCGGCGCTCGAATTCTGTCAGGTCGTAACCCAGGGCCGGAACGTCGCCGACGTGAACCTTACCGTCGTTGGAGATCCCGCGCAGGCCTGGATGGATATTGCGCAATGCTTCGCCGGCCAGCCCAATGACCCGCCGGCGCCGGGCCACCGCGCCTGGAGCTAGTCCTCCACCGCGAGTCCATAAACGTCGCGCGCGACATCCGGTGAGATGCGGTCTTCCCGCAGGTCCCGTTGCACCAGTTCGGGGTCGCGTTCCTCTGGCGGACCGTAGCCGCCCGAGCCCGGCGTGACGATGGCGATCGATTGGCCTTCCATCAACAGGCCGGCGCTGAGTTTGAAGGGTGCGACGCCATCATCCGACTCCACGTGATAGCTGCCGCCGTCATGGCCGCCGAACAATCCCCACGGCGCGCTTCTGGCGCGCGTGCCGCGCATGCTGACCCGGCACTCGTCGTGCAGGGATCGGATCTGCCGCCGGAAACCCAGCCCGCCGCGCCATTTGCCGTCGCCGCCGGAATCGCGCTCCAGCTCGTACCGCTCGACCCTTAAGGGATATTCGGACTCAAGCCCTTCGACGGGGAGGTTGCTGGTATTGGTGATATGCACCTGAACACCGTCGAGCCCGTCCTTTGTCGCCCGCGCGCCAAAGCCGCCGCCGAGCGTTTCCAGATAGACGTAGAAATTGCCCGTGCGCGGGTTCACGCCGCTGAAGGTCGAGGAGGTGACGGCGCCATTGCACGCCGCGATGATACGGTCCGGGACCGCCTGCGCAAGCGCGCCATGAACGACGTCGACGACCCGCTGGCAGGTATTCGTGCGGCCGTTGACGGCAGCGGGTGAGACGGCGTTCAGGATCGATCCCGGCTCCGCCGTTGCCTTGATCGGACGGAACAGGCCGGCGTTGGGTGGCGCGTCCGGATCGGTGACTGTCTTGACGGCGTAGTAGACCGTCGCGAGCAGTGCGGTTTCGACCATGTTGAGACCGGCGCGGACCTGCGGCGGGTTGTTGGCGAAGTCGAGCTCGATTTCGTCGCCCTTTACTTCGATGCGCACCCGAAAGGTGAGTATCTCTTCGAGCTCGTCGCATTCGAACTGATCTTCGAAACTGTACGTGCCATCGGGGATCGTCGCGATACCGGCGCGCATGCGGCGTTCGGCATAATCCAGCAATTCATCAAAGACGCGGGTTAGCAGTGGCACGCCGTAGCGTTCGCACATCGCCTGAAAGCGCTGCACGCCGAACCGGTTGGCGGCGATCTGCGCGCGCAAATCGGCTTGCCGTTCCTTTGGCACCTGACAGTTCAGCAGGACCAGATCGAGCACGTCCTGCTGCATCTCACCGCCGCGCTGCAGGCGGATCGGCGGAATGCGCAGCCCTTCCTGATAGATATGAGCGTGTCCTCGGTCGACGAAGTCCGCATGGTGCGCCAGGTTCGTGGCCCAGCCGACGAGCGCGCCTTCATAGAAAATCGGCGATGCCGCTACGATGTCCGGCAGATGCGTGCCGCCGCCGGTATACGCGTCGTTGCCGATAAACAGATCGCCCTCGGCAATTTCCGAAACATCGTGGCGTTCCAGGATGGCGGAGACCACGCCCATCAGCGAACCAAGATGGATCGGAATATGTTCTGCCTGGTACAGCGTGCGCCCGGTGGCGTCGAAGATCACGGTGGAACAGTCGCGTCGTTCCTTGATGTTGGTCGAGTAAGAGGCGCGGATCAGCGTCTCGCCCATTTCATCGGCGATGGAGGCGATGGCATTGCCGATGACTTCGACGGTAACGGGATCGACCGTCGCCGTTTCGATGCGCGTTTCGTCCGGCATCACGCGTCTCCTTCTTCGATAACGATGTTGTGGTAGGCGTCCACGGTCGCTGTTTGGCCCGGCAGGATAAAGGTCGTGGAATCCATTTGTTCGATGACGGCCGGGCCCTCGATGCGGTTGCCGGTCTGCAGGCGGTCGCGGTCGAAGATATGTGCGGTTTCGAAGGTGCTGGACTCTGGCATATAGATCTCGCGCGAGTCGATTGCCGCGGCCGAGGCGTCCGCACCGGCATTTGCGTTCTCGGTAAATTGCGGCTTTTCGACGAGACCATAGGCTTCGACGCGGAATGTGACGATCTCGATCGCTTCGTCCGGCGCGGTGTAATCGTAAAGACGGCTATACGCTTCGTTGAAATTCACCGTCAGTCCGTCCAGCAGCGCTGCGTCGTCGTCGAGGTCGGGCACGGGAACGTTCAGCTCGTAATTCTGACCGGCATAGCGCATGTCCGCTGATGCAACGAGCCGTCGGCGGTCGCTACCGACATTCTCCTTTTCAAACCAAGTGTCGGCGTCACGTCGCAGGGCCCGCATCGCATCTCGTATTGCAGGGACTGATGTGGCGTCGACCGGTAGCTTTCGGGTCACCGAAAGGTCATGGCGAAGGTCGGTCAGCAAAAGCCCCATGGCGCAAAGAATGCCGGGATTGCGCGGCACTAAAATTCGCCGCATGCCGAGTTCGCGCGCCAACCGTCCCGCATGCACCGGGCCGCCGCCACCGAATGGCATCAGGCAATATTCGCGCGGGTCGTGGCCCCGTTGCACGGAAATAAGACGGATCGCGCGGGCCATGTTTGCGGTCACCACGCGGATAATGCCGGCTGCCGTGTCCAATGCGGAAAGACCCAGTTTTTCGCCCAGCTTTTCGATGGCACGAAAGGCGGGGTCGCGGTCGATGGGCATACGCCCGCCGAGCAGTTCCTTCGGATTGAGGATCTGCATGACCACGTTGGCATCGGTCACGGTCGGTTCGTCATTGCCAAGCCCATAGCAGATCGGTCCCGGTGCCGCGCCGGCGCTGCGCGGTCCGACCTTCAGGAAGCCGCCGCTGTCGACATAGGCAATCGAGCCGCCGCCGGCGCCGACTGTGTGAATATCGATCATCGGAACCTTGATCGGGTAACCGTGCACGATGGCCTCAGTCGTGGTTTCCGGCCGGGCGTTTTGAATCAGTGATACGTCCGTCGAGGTGCCGCCCATGTCGAAGGTGATGATATCCTCGACACCGACGATCCGCCCCGTTTCCAGCGCACCGACGACGCCGGTACTGGGCCCGGACAGGACCGTCCGGACGGGCAGGGTGGACGCCGTCTCGAAGGTAATGGTGCCGCCGTTCGATTGGGTGATGTGCGGCTGCACCGTGATGCCGGCGTCTTTCAATCTCGGCGTCAGGCGGGACAGATAGCCTTTCATCACCGGGCCCAGGAAGGCGTTCACGACCGTCGTGCTCAACCGCTCGAATTCGCGGAATTCAGGGCAGACTTGATGTGAGGCGGTAACGAAGGCACCGTCCAGCTCCTCTTCGAGTATGCGAGCGACCATCACTTCGTGGGCCGGCGATACGAAGCTGTAGAGAAAACAGACCGCGGCCGCTTCGACATCCATATCCCGCAGCTTGCGCGCCATCGTGCGGACTTCGTCTTCGCTGGGTTCGCGTTCGACCGTGCCGTCGTAGAGCAACCGTTCGCTGACTTCCAGCCGGCGGTCGCGAGGGATCAGCGGTATGGGTTTGTCGGTCTGCAGGTCGTAGAGATGAGGGCGGGTTTGCCGGCCGAGGTCGAGCAGGTCGCGGAACCCGTCATTGGTAATCAGCCCCGCACGCGCGCCACGCCCCTGGATCAATGCGTTGGTCGCGACGGTGGTGCCGTGGCCGAAGAAGGAAACATTGGCATCGTCCCCGCCGAACCGCTCGACGGCTTCCCGCGCGCCGTTGGCGATGGCTTCCGAAGGGTCTTGCGGTGTGCTGGAGAGCTTCCAGACGGAAAACTGTCCGGTTGTCTCGTCGAGCAGACAGACGTCGGTAAAGGTGCCACCGGAATCGACGCCGATGCGAAGCGAAGTCATTTTTTGTTTTGTCCTGATGTCTCGAATGGGCTGCGCGGTCCAGCGCCCCTAATCGTTATCCGCTGCCCGGCTTTGTGCAAGTATCTCCGGCGGTGCCTGCTGGAGTTCGACATAGTTCCCGCTGGGGTCCCGCACAAAGACCTGAGCCGAACTCGGCCCGACCAGGCCGCCAATCTCCCAATACCACACACCGCGGGCATCGAGTTCCCGCCGCGCTTCGTCGAGATCTTCAACGGCAAGGGCAATATGCGGCAAAGTCGGGTCTTCCCGATCGCTGCGCGCCGCGGGCGACTGACCCTCCGCCGACATGACATGGATCTGTTTGGTTCGTTGTCCCGGATCGATGTTTACCCAGAGTCCGGGGATCCCGGGAATTTCCGGCCGCTGGCTATCGACTTCCATGCCGAGCAGATCGCCATAGAACGAACGCGCTTTTTCGACATCGTCATCCGCGGTTCCAATGCGGATACCGTGATGCATAAATCCAACGACCTTAATCGGCATCGTTTCGTCCCCCTACGTGTTAATGGCCCGCCAGACCTTCTCCGCCGTGACCGGCATATCGATCTCCGTAACGCCGAACTCGCTCAACGCATCGACGATGGCGTTTACGACGGCAGGCATACTGGCCGTCGGGCCGGACTCGCCGCAGCCTTTCACGCCGAGCGGGTTGGTTAGGCATGTGGTTTCTGTCGTGGCCCAAGCGAAGTCGGGCGTTTCGATGGCGCGGGGCATGCAGTAGTCCATGAAAGAACCGGTCAGGAGTTGTCCCGAGTCCGGGTCGTAGACGACTTCCTCGCTGAGCGCCTGACCCAGGCCGTTCGAGACGCCGCCATGCAACTGGCCTTCGAGCAGCATCGGATTGACGATGGTGCCGAAGTCGCTGACCATCGCGTAGCGGGTGACCTGGACATAGCCCGTATCGCGGTCGATCTCGACCTCGGCGACATGACAGCCGCAGGGATAATTGTAGGCGCGGGCGACATAGTGGGCGTTGGCTTCCAGGCCGAGATCTTCTCCGACAGGGACGCTAGCGCTGCTGAACGAGGCCTTGGCGACGGTGACGAGGTCGACGCTGCGGTCTGTGCCGGCGATGACGAATTGCCCGCCCTGGAACTCGATATCGCCGGCGCTTGCCTCCAGCATCTGTGCCGCGATCCGTTTGCCCTTTTCGATGATCTGCTCCGAGCTTTGCACGATGCCGGCGCCGGCCACGGTGGTGGTGCGCGATCCGCCCGTGCCGGAACCTGGCCCGATGCGGTCCGAGTCGCCCTGCACCACGTGGATATTGTCGAAGGGCAGGCCGAGCTGGCTGGCGGTGATCTGGCTGAACACGGTGGCGTGGCCCTGTCCGTTGGTCTGGCCGGTCAGTGTCACCGTGATGACGCCCGAACTGTCGAATGTCATGCCGACCCGGTTGTCCATGAACCCGTCCGGTTCCGTATAGACAGCGTAGCCAAACCCAAGCAGTTTGCCCGTGTCCCGCGCCTTTTGCTTGCGCTCCGCTAGAGTCTCCTGGCCCGCGAGGGCCAGCGCCTGGGTCATGTTGTCTTCGAAATCGCCGCTGTCGTAGACCAGCCCGGTCGGCGTGCTGTAGGGCATTTCCGTCGGTGCGACCAGATTGCGGCGGCGCAACTCGGCGGGGTCGATGTTCAGTTCCCGCGCCGCCTTGTCGACCAGCCGTTCCACCATGTAGCAGAATTCCGGCTTGCCGGCGCCGCGGAACGCCGCGGTTGGCGTGTTGTTGGTGAAGACGCAGGTCGTCTCGGCGAAGACCGTGTCGATGCGGTAGACATTGGTCAGCATGCGCGTCCCGCCCTTGGTCGGGATAATCGCAGCGCCACCGGTGTGATAGGCGCCCATACTGGAGGTCGTCTTGCAGCGGATGGCGAGAAAATTGCCGCCGACGTCGAGTGCCAATTCCGCATGCATGACGTGGTCGCGGGCGTGGTAGTCGGTCAGGAAGGCATCGCTGCGGCTCGGATACCATTTCACGGGCCGGTCCAGCTTTTTCGCCGCCCAGGGAAGGACGATCTGTTCAGGATAGATGCCATTCTTGATCCCGAAACCGCCACCGACATCCGGCGTGATGAGGTGGATGTCCGACATCGGGACATTGAGGCCAGGCTTTGCCATGGCCGTATGAACGGGATTGTTGCCCTGAGTTGGGGTGTAGACGGTATAGCGGCGCGTTAAAGGATCGAACTGGGCGACAGCGCCGCGCGGCTCCGTTGCGCCGACCACGATGCGATTATTGACCAGATCGACCTGTGTGACATGGGCGGCGCGGCTGAAGGCGGCATCGGTCGCTGAGCGGTCCCCGGTTTCCCAATCGAGCGCAATATTGCTGCCGACCTCGGCCCAGATCACCGGCGCTTCGGCATCGAGCGCGCCACCTGTTTTCGTGACCGACGGAAGTTCTTCGTAGTCAATGTCCAGCAGCTCGGCAGCGTCGGCGGCCTGTGCCGCCGTTTCAGCGATCACGACCGCCACGGTCTCGCCGGCATAGCGCGCAACGTTCGTTGCCATGGCGCGCCGCTCGGGCACGAAGAGCGGTGATCCGTCCTTATTCTCGACTGGTGCTGAGCCGACGATCGCGCCCACGTCATCCCGGTCCATGTCTGCGCCCGTGAAGACGGCGATCACGCCGGGCTCTTCAAGTGCCGCGCTGCTGTCGATGCTGCTGATCCTGGCATGGGCGTAAGGGGAACGAACGAAATGCGCGTGCGCCTGGTCGGGCAAGTTGATGTCGTCGATAAAGCGGCCTTTGCCGGTGAGCAGGGCTTCGTCTTCGATACGCGGAACGGAAACGCCGATTCCGTTGGGGATAGGCGCAGAGTCGGGCACGGTGTTACTCCTGAGTGAATAGCGATGGCGGGCAATCAAGATGACGTGATCGGCGAGACGACCGTATCAGACTCGACCGTCAAGACAAGCCCAGCTAGTTTGCAACGAAATCACACTTAAAGGGAGAGCGGAAGTGGCGCAAACATTACGGCAAATGGCGGGTGCCGACCCAGCACCGCATGCTTTGGCGAACAGTGCCGTTCTGATGATCGACGCGCAGCTCGAATACGTGTCAGGACGCGCAGTTTGCGACGGCGTCGAGGCGGCGCTCGAGCAAGGCGGCAAACTGATCGCCAAGGCGCGCGCGGCGGGTCGGCCGGTCATCCATATTCAGCATAAGGGCAACCCCGGCGGGTTGTTCGACCCGGAAACCGACAATTTCCTGATCGCGCCGCAAGTGGCGCCAGAGGGCAGCGAAACCGTGATCAATAAAGCCCTGCCGAACGCCTTCGCTGGCACGGACCTGGAGACGGTGTATCGGGGGCTCGGCTGCGACTCACTGATCATCGCCGGCTTCATGACCCATATGTGTGTCAGCTCGACGACTCGGGCGGCGCTGGATCTCGGAATTCCTTGCACGGTCGTCGCAGGCGCCTGCGCGACCCGCGATTTGCCGGACGGGCAGGGTGGCGTTGTTCGGGGGCGGGAGTTGCACCGCGTCGAGCTCGTCGCATTGTCGGACCGCTTCTGCCCGATTGCCGCATCCGTCGACGATATCGGCTAAACCCGCACCAACGAACCCGTAGGAAACCCACCATGACCATCGAACATCTCGATTCCGGCGAAATCTTGAGCCAGGCCGTCGTGCACGGCGATACCGTCTACCTATGCGGCCTCACGCCCACGAACCGCGACCTCGACGTCGCCGGCCAAACCGAAGAAGTCCTGGCCAAGATCGACGACCGGCTGGGCAAGTGCGGCTCCGACAAGTCCAAGCTGCTGAGCGCCACCATCTATCTCACGGACATCAAGCTGAAGCCCGCGATGAACGAGGTCTGGAAGTCCTGGCTCGGCGACCTGAACCGCCCGACCCGGGCGTGCATTGGGGGTGTCGAGCTGGAGCCGAACGTCTTGGTGGAGATCGTCGTCAACGCGGCCAAGTAAGCAAGCTACTCTTGAAAGAAATGGGCTTGATATTTGAAGCAGGCTTAGCTCTATGTGTTTCCCGCGACCCACAATCGAATAGATTTTGCCCTAGTTGGGACCGTATCTCCCTAAAGATGCAATGTTTTGCGATTGTGCTGACTGTCTATTGACGGAGCAGTGCCTGTCGGCACGCGCCAGTCAAATGATGGTGGCGGAATTCTTTACAATTTCCGTGTTGCAGAAATGTTGGCAAATAATTTTACGTAACCCATTGATAATTAATAAACATCAGTCCCTGCTATGAAATTTTGATAGCTAGTAGTGACAAATGGACTGTCGGTTTTCTTTACAACTCTTACCTGTTTTTCTTTCGTGCGCATTGCTAACCCATTGATATCAATCAGCTACAGTTTTATGGCATGATTCCTGCGTTGATTGTTAAGGTCTGTAATATTTCTACCGAAAAGGATCCATTATGCGCCGATTCCATTCATCCGTTATCATGATACTTTTTGGGCTCATGGCTGCCTTTACCATGATGTCCACGGCTCATGCAGTCCCAGTACTAATCATCGATAGCAATGGCCAGCTTCTCGGCGCGGACGACGTTGATGTCGACGGATCTCTTTTCGATGTTCGATTTGTAGACGGAACCTGCGTAGATCTTTTCGGGGGCTGCAACGAAAATTCTGATTTCGATTTTCCAATTGCCGCCTCTGCGACGCTGGCCGCTCAGGCCCTTTTGGACCAAGTCTTTCTTGATATCGTGCAGGGAAGTTTCGACTCAGATCCATCGCTGACACATGGTTGTGAATCAATTGATTCATGTCTGGTTGTCATTCCGACTGGGGATGGAGGAGTGTCCCAGACAGACACGGCAACCGCTCTAAACGACGATTTGGAGGTCGGCGATATAGTATTTTTCCCCTCTCTTGGCGTTAATAACGATCTTACAGCCTTTGATACAGCGGTGTTCGCGTCTTTCACACCATCCGTTTCGTCCCAATCGGTACCTGAGCCCGCCACACTTATTCTTTTCGCGCTGGGGCTGACCGGGCTGGTGGCGACTTCTCGCTGGGAGTACCTCAACGTACAAAAAGGTTGAATGTAGGTTTAGATAATTGCCGCACCATTGCAAGTGAATGGGCTGAAACCGTATGCTGCTAAAACGTTAACGAATCCTTTCAATTAACGGAATCTTTGTAATTTCCGGGGACACTCGCCTTCTGGTCCTGCAGCTCTCAGAAGGTGACGGTGTGACCGATAGCAACAACTCGATTTCCCGCCGGCAGGCCCTTGCCGGGATGGTGGCCGTAGGCGCCGCCGCTGCCGCGAGTCGGCCTGTCGAAGCGCAGGTCTGGGGCCGCGTCTTTATCTTCAATACGGCGCCCGAGGTCGTTCAGCTTGAGTTGAATCGGCGTGCGCTACCTGCGATCGTCGGCACGGAGCGGGAGGATTATTACATCCCGGATGTTATCTCCATCGACCGTACGGCCTTGCTTCCGGATCTCGTCGTCGGGGAGTTCGCGGCCCGCAATCGATTGCAAGTTCAGTATCCGGATGGCGCGGTGACGTATCAAATCGATGTCGATGCGTCGAAATACGAGCTCAAGCGCGACCTGCTGCTATACGTGCATCGCGACGGATTGATCATGCTGCATGACGGCACCAACATTTCGGAAAACGTCCAAAAAATTTCTTAGCGCGCTGCACCTTTCCAAGTTCGCGCGTTTGTTCTAAAATCGGCTCCAAGCTGGGGTGCCGGATCCGTCCGGCTGAGATCATACCCAACGAACCTGACCTGGATAATGCCAGCGTAGGGAGCTGCTTTTGCCAAACGCTCCGACAGACCACCAGAAGACGAGACCCACCGTTGCCGTGGTTGGCGGCGGAATTTGCGGTCTCGGTATCGGCTGGCGTCTTGCTGCCGCGGGATGCCGCGTGGACGTGTTCGACCGCGGGGTCGCGGGCCGCGAGGCGAGCTGGGCCGCAGCGGGTATGCTGGCCGCACGGGTCGAAACCGAACCGGGCGAGGAACCGCTGCTCGCGCTGAACTTGGAAAGTCAGGCCATGTGGCCGGATTTCGCGCAGGAACTCGAAGCGGCATCCGACATCGCGCTCGGCTATCGCGACGAGGGCACGCTGGTCGTCGCCGCGCATCGCGACGATGCCGCCGAACTGCGCAACACCTATGAGTTCCACCGCAGCCTCGACCTCGATATGGAATGGCTGACCGGCGGGCAGGCGCGCCGCATCGAACCGCATCTGGCGCCCGGCGTCAGCGCCGGGGTTCTGAGCAAGGGCGACCATCAGGTCGACAATCGGCAGCTGGTCCTGGCGTTGCGCGACGCCTTCATGCGCGCCGGCGGAACCTTGCACGAAAATACGCCCGTCGAGGCCATCGATGTCGAAGCGGAGCAGGCGAAAGGCGTACAGGTTGGTGGCCGACGGTTCGACGCCGACATGGTTTTGCTGGCCGCCGGTGCCTGGTCCTACGATATCGACGGCGTGCCGCCCGCGGCCCGGCCACCGGTTCGTCCGTTGAAAGGACAGATGCTCTCGCTGCGCATGGATCCGCGTGCGCCGATCATGGATCATGTTCTGTGGGGGCCGGGGATCTACATCGTGCCGCGCCGGGACGGGACCTTGATCCTTGGCGCGACGGTGGAAGAGAAGGGGTTCGATACCGACTTGACGGCGGGCGGCATCTTCCGATTGCTCGAAGCGGCTTGGGAAATCCTACCGCAGATTGAAGAATTGCCGATCAACGAGATGTGGGTCGGGTTCCGTCCGACCAGCCGGGACGATGCGCCAATCCTGGGAGCGACGCCGGTCGAGGGGCTGGTCGTAGCGACTGGCCATCACCGCAATGGGGTTCTTCTGGCGCCGCTGACCATTGACGCCGTGAGCGCCTTCATGCTGGATGGGGTGGCTCCGAAATCGATTGAGACGTTCGGCATCGACCGGTTTGCCGTCCGGCAAACGCAAACCGCCAACGCGGGAAGTCAGGAATGAGTCAGCAGATACAGGTCAATGGCATTGGCAAGACGGTGCACGCGTCGACGATAGCCGAAATCCTCACGGAAGAAGGCGTCGACGACAGCACGCCGTTTCTCGCGGTCGCGCTGAACGGCTCGGTCGTGCCGCGCCGGGAATGGCAAGCGGCGCAGTTGAATGCGGGGGATTCGGTTGAGATCGTAAAACCGGTCTCCGGCGGTTAGGTCACTAGATAGAACGGATCGAGTAAGAGCGATGTCCAACGGATTGACGATTGCAGACAAAACATTCTCCTCCCGGCTCTTCATCGGGTCGTCGGGATACCCAAACCAACAGGTCATGATGGACGCAATTGCCGCGTCGGGGGCCGAGGTGGTGACCGTGGCGATCCGGCGCATCAACATCCATGGCGGTGGCGAGAACGTCATCGAACTGCTCGCAGAGGATTATCATCTGCTGCCGAATACCGCGGGCTGCTATACGGCGCGGGACGCGGTGCTGACCGCGCAGCTGGCGCGCGAGGCAATCGAAACCGATTGGATCAAGCTGGAAGTCATCGGTGACGAGGAAACCCTGTTTCCGGATGTCGAGCATTTGCTGGCAGCCGCCGACGAACTGGTGAAGGACGGTTTCATCGTGCTGCCCTATTGCAACGACGATCCGATCACCTGCCGCAAGCTGGCGGATATCGGATGCGCCGCGGTGATGCCGCTGGGCGCGCCGATCGGGTCGGGCATGGGGCTGCGCAATCCCTACAATATAGAGATCATTCGCGATCAGGTTTCGATCCCCGTGATCGTCGATGCGGGCATTGGAACGGCGTCGGACGCCGCGATTGCCCTGGAGCTTGGCTGTGACGGTATTCTTTTGAACACTGCCATTGCCAAGGCGCGGGATCCGATCAAGATGGCGGAGGCGATGGGCAAGGGCGTGCAGGCTGGCCGCCTGGCGTTCGAGGCCGGACGCATTCCGCGCAAGCTTTACGCCGAGGCATCAAGCCCACAGGCGGGAATCGTTCGCGCCTAATTAGCCTAATTATATGTCGGCGGCTTCGCGCAGCAGCCATTCCCGGAACGCGATGCTTTTCGGGTAGCGCGCGCGGTCGGGTGGATACACCAGATAGTAGCTGGTGTCGTGGCGCTCGGTGATGTCGAACGGCGCGACGAGGCGGCCGCTGTCGATGTCATCGCGGACGATTTGTTTGTCGGCAATGGCGATACCGATCCCTCTTATGGCGGCGGCGAGGGCGAAATCGGTAGTATCGAAGGTCAACTCCCGGCTCGGTTTGACACCGGCCGCGTCGGCTGTGTTGAGCCAGGACTGCCAGTCTTCGGCCCGAGCCTCGGAATGCAGGAAGATATGACCGTCGAGATCTTGAGGCGTCACGAGCGGTGAATCACCGCGCAATAAATCGGGACTGCAGACCGGGGTCGTTTCGAGATGGAACAGCAAGTCGGCTTCCAGCCCCGGCCAATCACCTTGTCCGTGACGGATTGCGACGTCGATGTCTTCCCGCTCCAGATCGACCGTGCGTGGCGTTGTCGAAATGCGGATTTCGATTTCGGGATGTTCGGATTGGAAGCGGGGCAGGCGCGGCATGAACCAGCGCATCGCCAGGGTCGACACCATGCTGACCGTGAGAACGCCGGCGCGCTGGTTGGCTTGAAGTTCTGCAACGGCTGCGGTTAACCGCCGGAACCCATCCGTCAGGCCCGGCAACAACGCGCGGCCATCCTTTGTCAGTGAAAGGCGCCGATTGGCACGGCGGAACAGGCGAACGCCGAGCATGTCTTCCAGCGCTCGGATTTGATGACTGATTGCGGATGGGGTGACATTCAACTCCGCGGCCGCGGCTGCAAGCGTTGTCAGCCGCGCCGTTGCCTCGAAGGAACGCAATGCATTAAGCGGCGGCAGTTGAATCGTCAGTTGTGGAGATATTCCGTTGTCCAATTCTCACCTATTTAGAGAAAATTATAGCATTAAAGTAGTACGGTAATGAATATTATTTATGCTAATTAATTGAGAATAATTCAATTATTAATGAAAATATATCGATTTTCAATGCCCTGCGATTGAGCGTAATAATAAGAAGGCATTGTGGCGTCACTATGAGGAGATCGGCAAAATGTTGGCACATTTCACACGATTCGCCGCCTATAACAAATGGGCGAATGACAAGCTCTATGACGCCTGTGATCAGCTGTCGGACGAGGAATATTTTGCCAAACGGCAGGCATTCTTCGGATCGATCCACGGCGTGCTGAACCACATGATGGTGGGGGACACAATTTGGACCTCCCGCTTGCACGGGACGTCGCCGGTGATCGCATTGAACGCCGAACTGTATGACCGCCGCGATACGCTGCGCGAGGCGCGGCAAAAGATGGACGGCGATATCATCGCCTATATTGACGGGCTGTCGGAAGCCGACATCGCTGGCGATGTGACTTATAAGACGACCAGCGGCGATCCGTTCACATCGGAACTAAGTTTCATCCTGCAGCATTTTTTCAATCATCATGCGCATCATCGCGGGCAGGCGCATGACCTGCTAAGTCAGACCAGCGTTGAGCCGCCGGTGCTCGATTTGTTGTATTACGCTCGGGGCTAAAGGGGCAGAAACAGGTTGCGCGTATCGCCGGCCCCGCCTATTGGGCTGGCATGGCTTCTTCCGACCCGCCACAGGCTGCGGCGCTCTCGGACTCCTCCGTTGGTGTCCGGCTATCGCTGTTTTACATCTTCTTCTTTATCAACGCGGGCATCTACATGCCGTTCTGGCCGGTGTGGCTGGAAAGCCGCGGGTTGGGACCGGTCGAAATTGGCCTGCTTATTGCCGTCGGCCGGTTCGCTCGTGTCATATCGAGCCCGTTGATCGCCTATGGGGCGGATCGGCGAGGCAACCGGCGGGCGCCGCTATTGATATTGACAGGCACGACGACGGTAATTTTCCTGCTGTACCTCTATTGCGATCCCGTCTGGCAATATGCCGCCGTCGCCGCGGCGGTTGGCGCTGCATGGGGGACGATCATGCCGCTCGGCGACAGCCTGGCGATTGTGAACACACAAACCCGCAGCATCCAGTATGGCCGTGTCCGGTTGTGGGGGTCGGTCAGCTTTATTCTTGCCACGCTCGCCGGCGGCAAGATGCTCGAGTTCTGGCCGGAATCCGCGATCTTCTGGGTTTTGATGGTCAGCTTCGTGTCGTTGTTTGTGGTTTGTCTTATCTTGCCCGACACGCGGGTGGAGCCCGCGCCGATACGCATGTCGGGCATTTGGCGGCTGTTCGTGCACCCCTTGTTCGCGCTCTTCATGCTCTGCAGCGCGTTGCTCCAGACCAGTCATCTGGTCGTTTATATCTTCGGAACGCTGCATTGGCGGGCATCGGGCGTGAGCGATGGTATGATTGGCGTTCTTTGGGCTATCGGTGTCGTCGCCGAAATCGCCCTGTTCGCGGTGGGACGGCAGTTCGTTATGCGCTTCGGGCCCGGTTGGCTTTTCGTTATCGCTGCCCTGGCCGGTGTCGTGCGATGGACCATGCTCGCCGACAGCACGGCCGTACCTGTCCTGATCGCCGTTCAGACCTTGCACGGGCTGACGTTCGGCGCGGCCCATCTGGCGGCGATGGCGTTCATTGCCGATGCGATCCCGGCACGCCTGTCGGCGACGGCGCAGAGCCTGCATGGATCCGTTGCGCTTAGCGTTGCCGCGGGCGTTGTCGCGCCGATAATCGGGCCTTTATACGAGGAATATGGCGGCGGGGCGTTTCATGCGATGACGATCCTGTCGCTCGCCGGTGGCATTTGCGGAATTTTGCTGCAAAGGCGCTGGCAGGGGCGCCTGATCGTCGACTGACGGGTTTAGGTCAGGGCAGGGCGGCGAACCGTCCGGATTGGATGCCCTGTTGCCTCTTCGATATAGGCGGCCACATCGGATAGGGGCGCAACCGCGACCATCATATCCGTCGCGTTTGCGTGGACGAAACGATTGGGATCGATCCAGATACCGGCATGCCCCGGCCAGAAGACGAGATCGCCGCGTTGGAGGACCGACTGGTCGCCGGCGAAAACGACTGCGGTGCCTATTTCCTGTTCCTGCATGTCGGTATCGCGCGGGACGGATTGTCCGCATCGCGCCAGCGACACTTGGATAAGACCGGAACAGTCGAGGCCCACGCTGGTCTTGCCACCCCAGAGATAGGGCGCGCCAAGAAACCGTATCGCGACACCGCAATGATCCGCCTCGTTGTCGCCGACCGGGGCGAGGTGCCGGGAATAGATCCAGCCGCTGCCGTCCAGCGCGCTGTAGGCGCCATTCTGACCGGTGACGCGTACTGCCGCTGTCATGCTGAGCAGATCCAGCGGCGGCGTTTTCAAATCAGGTTCCGGGAAGATGTAGCTTCGCAACACCGCGACATGATGGGTAGGAGGGCTGGTATCGGCACCGAGGGTCTCCGACAGCGCATAGCCGACATAGCTGTCAGTGTCGGCTTGAAGCCAGGACCAACCATCCTTTTCGTCGAACACGGTCACGCTTTCGCCGAACAGGAGTTCGGTTTCCAGGGAGGCGTCCATCCGCGGCGCGCGGCGCAGAGGCGCAACGCCCTTGATCACGGTCTTGCGGACGCCAGAGGAGTAGCGCTCTGCGTCAACCGAACCGCGCAGATGTTCGGCTGCCAAATCCGCGCGATAGGGATGGGTCCTGGGATCGAGCGTTGCCATGGATTTGGAGATAGGCTGCTTCGCTGAACCTGTCAAATCACGCCCCTTTCGCAATGGCGGGTGAAGCGTGATAAAGGTCACCGAACAGAATTAAATAGGCGGTATTGAGAGAGGGGAAGCACCTATGAGTACGGATGCGGGTATGCGCACGGGGGGCCAGGTTCTGGCCGACCAGTTGAAGATCCACGATGTCGATACGGCATTCTGCGTTCCGGGCGAGAGTTATCTTGCCCTGATCGATGCGCTTCACGACGCCTCCAATGAGATCAAAGTCATCAGCTGTCGCCAGGAAGGCGGCGCCACGAATATGGCGGAAGCTTACGGAAAACTGACGGGGAAGCCCGGTATCGCCATGGTGACCCGCGCGCCCGGCGCCTGTAACGGGTCGGTCGGCGTGCATACCGCAATGCAGGATTCGACCCCGATGGTGATCCTGATCGGTCAGGTCGCGCGCGATCAAGAATACCGCGAGGCGTTTCAGGAAGTCGATTACCGTCAATTCTATGGTGCCCTTTGCAAATGGGTCGGCCAGATCGAGACTGCAGACCGTATCCCGGAAATGGTTAGCAAGGCGTTTCACCACGCGATGTCCGGCCGGCCGGGGCCGGTGGCCTTGGCGCTGCCCGAAGACATGTTGCGGGATCTGACCGATGTCGCCGATGCGGAGCGCTACAAAACCGTTCGGCCCGGTGTCGATCCCGCAGATATAGCGGCCATGCAGCAAATGGTGGCGGACGCTCAGCGCCCATTGATGATCGTCGGTGGGGGCGGTTGGACGGAGGCCGCCTGCGCCGACATTCTCGCTTATGCCGCGGCCAACGATCTGCCGGTTGCGGCGTCGTTCCGCTGCCAGGACATCATCGACAATAATCATGATTGCTATGCGGGTGAGCTTGGTACCAGCGTCAGTGCAGCGCTGGCGGCCCGGGTGAAGGAAGCCGATCTGCTGCTTGTCGTTGGGGCGCGGCTGGGCGAAATGACGACGTCGGGCTATTCCCTCGTCGATGCGCCGCGGCCGAAACAGAAACTTATCCATATTTATTCGGATCCGGACGAACTGGGGCGGGTCTATCAGGCGGACTTACCGCTTGCCGCTGGGGTCGATCGCTTCGCGGCGGCGGCATGCAAGGCGGCACCGGTTGGCGCCGGTGCGTGGGCGGATTGGCGGGCGTCGGCGCGCCAGGATTATCTCGAAAACCTGAAGCCCACGGCGGGCCTGCCGGGACCGGTCGACATGACCCAGATCATGGCTGAGATCCAGAACCGTGTCGGCGATAACGCTATCATTACGACAGACGCCGGGAACTTCTCTGGCTGGCCGCAGCGATATTTCAAGTACACGAAATTTCCGTCTCAGGTTGCGCCGACGAGTGGGGCGATGGGGTATTCCGTGCCGGCAGCGATCGCGGCGCGGCAGGTCTGTCCGAATCGGCCGGTCATCGGTTTTGTCGGCGATGGCGGTTTCATGATGTCCGGCCAGGAGTTTGCCACGGCGATGCATTATGGGATCGATCCTGTGATTATCGTCGTGAACAACAATGCGTATGGCACCATCCGGATGCATCAGGAACGGGATTACCCCGACAGGACGATTGCCACGGCTTTGACAAATCCCGACTTCGCGAAATGGGCAGAGAGCTTTGGCGCTTTCGGTGCAACCGTTGAGCGGACAGAAGATTTTGCCGCCGTCTTTGACGCTGCACTTGGCGCGGGCCGTATTGCTTTGATCGAAATCCGTCTTGATGTCGAAGTCATAACGACTCGGACGACTTTGTCGGCTATCCGTGATGCTGGACGGGCACGCAGGGCATCGTAGACAAGGCGGCGGATATCGTATAGGGAGACGCGTTCGCAAATATGCGGTCACGGAACTGTTACAGGACTGAAACCTGTTTGCTGTGTCTCGTACATCGCGTTAAGGTGAGCATTATGGGTTAGGGAACGCAGCGAAATTGTCGTTTCCGTTCTAGTTTTCGTGGCGAAACCGCGATTTCGGGAAAGCCTAATAAGCAAATTGAACAGAGAGTTTCACGGTCACGGGAGTAAAGACGACTATGCGAAAAACACTTCTACTTACGACAGCTGTTGCGCTGGCGACCTTCGGCATGGTGTCCGCAGGGTCGGTAGGGACAGCGTCGGCACAGGAGGTCAAAGGGCCGAAAGTTACGTTCAAGCTTTCGCTCTGGGGCAAACGCCGCGCGTTTAGCGAAGGGTTGGAGTTCATTTCCAGCGAGGTCAAGAAACGGACCGGCGGAAATTTCCAAATTAAACTCTACTATGGCGAACAGCTCTCCAAGAGTAAGGAGAATCTGGACAGCATTGCAGTCGGCGCGGTTGAGGCGGCGCTGTTCTGCGCGGCTTATCATCCCGGCAAAAACAAGCCGCTCAACGTGCTCGACTTGCCGTTCCTGCCGCTGACGAACCTAGAAGTTATGCGAATCGTTCACGAGAAGGTCTATCAGCATCCCGCCGTGAAGAAGGCATTGGCAAAGTGGAATGCGACCGTCTACATGTCGAATATCCTGCCGCAGTATGAATATATGGGCAAGGGAACGCCGCCGTCGAAAGTTTCCGATTTCAAGGGCAAGCGACTGCGCGCCCTGGGTGGCATGGGCCGTTCGGCAAAGGCGATCGGTGCGACGCCGACGACAATGCCGGCATCCGAAACCTATACTGCGCTGCAACGCGGGACGGTCGATGCGATCGGGTTCCCGATGACATATACCTTTAGCGCTTACAAGCTTGATGAGATCGCTGACTGGGTGACGACGAACATGTCGCTCGGCACGGTTAACTGCCCGATCGTCTTCAATACGAAGGCCTACGACGCTCTGCCGCCGCAGTACAAAAAGCTGCTGGAAGACCTCAAACTGCCGGCGTCGAAAGCGCAAGCAGCGGCTTATATCGCGAAGGACAAGGTCAATCTCGCGAAATGGCCGAAAATGATGAAGATGGTCAAGATCGACGAGAAGGAAATGGCCGAATTCCGCCGCGTTGGCGGTCAGCCATTGTGGAACGACTGGGTCAAGGAAAACGAGGGCGATATTCCCGCTCAAGAACTTCTTGATCTTGTTCTGAAGACGGCAAAAGAAGCGTCGATGAAGAAATAGGCGCTGAGTCTGGTTCAGAGAGGCTGTCGGGAGGACGTTAAGACCCGATAGCCTCTCTTTACTTCCGTCCACTTAGATCTCTGGAACCGAATATGGCAACTCATGATGGTGTCGAGTTGAGCCCCGCGGCGCAGCGGCTGGCGACGTTTGACGAAGTGTACTTCAAATTAGAGCGTTTCCTGAATCTCATCGCCGCGCTGACGATTTTGGGGCTGATGTTCGTTGGAACCTATCAGGTATTTGGCCGCAAGCTCCTTAATTTTCCGGTTCCCGGCTACGTCGATGTCGTTGAAATCGCGATGACGGCGTTTGCTTTTTTGGGCATTGCCTATTGCCAGAAACTTGGCGGCCATATCCGCATGGAAATAATTCTGGGCCGCTTCAAGGGGCGGTTACTGTATAGTGTGGAGCTGTTCGGCACTGTGGCCATCATGTTGATTATTGGAATTCTGATCTTCTACACATGGGATCATTTCATGCGGGCATGGACGATCGGCGACAGTACAATCGATATTGAGATCATATTGTGGCCATCTAAATTGGTCGTGCCGTTGGCGTTCACCGTCTTGATGGGACGCCTGCTACTGCAGGCTGCGGGGTTTGCCCGGTTGATTAAGAATCCCGATGCGGCGCTGATTGCCGTCCCCCATATCGAAACCGTGGATGAGCAGGCGCAACATGAGATCGATGCAGGCCTTGCCGGCGAAGAAGAAAAGGTAGACCTGTTGGCGCGCAACAAGGCGGAGGCCGACTGATGGATGATTTTACAATTGGTCTAATCGGCACCGGTTCTCTGCTGGTCCTGGTTTTCGTTGGTGTCCGCGTTTTTGCGGCCGCTGCCATCGTTGGGTTGTTCGGCACGATAGCGATCGTGGGTTGGGACGCGGGGGCCGGAATCACCGGCACTATTCCCCATTCGAAATCGATCAACTACGTTCTTAGCGTGTTGCCGATGTTTATCTTGATCGGCTTCATCGCCTATCACGCTGGACTGACACATGCATTGTTCAATGCCGCGAGAGCTTGGTTCGGCTGGGTTCCTGGTGGCCTTGCGGTGGCCAGTGTGTTCGCGACGGCGGGCTTCGCCGCCGTGTCGGGTGCCAGCACGGCGACGGCTGCGGTCTTCAGCCGCGTTGCTATCCCGCATATGCTGGAAAATGGTTATGACAGGAGATTGGCTGCGGGCGTAGTCGCGGCGGGGGGGACGCTGGCGTCGCTGATTCCGCCGAGCGCAATTCTCGTTATTTACGCCATCATTGTAGAGGAATCGGTTGGCGCATTGATTCTTGCCGGATTTTTGCCGGGTCTCGTCTCCGCGCTGATCTATGCCGGTTTGATCATCGGCCAGTGCATGTGGAAACCCGAATTGGGCCGGCCGATTAAGTCGCCGCCGATGGCCGAAAGAATCAAGACGATACCAGGCACGTTTCCTATTTTTGCCGTTGTCGCGATCATCTTTTATTCAATGATGTCCGGTTGGGCGACACCGACAGAAGCCGGCGCCCTTGGTGCATTTGTCGTTTTGGTGATTGCATTGTTCAGGGGCATGAAATGGGGCCAACTGGAAGACGCGCTGATCGAGACAGCCAAACTGACTGTCATGATCTTTGCGTTGATCTGGGGCATCCTGATCTTCGTTCGCTTCCTTGGGTTCGCCGGGCTGCCGCAGGCATTCGCGGAGTGGCTTGTCACCCTGCCTCTGCCGCCCGTCGTCGTCATGATCATGATCCTGCTCGGCTATGCCGTGCTCGGCATGTTCATGGATGCGATCGGCATGCTGCTCCTGACATTGCCCGTGGTGTATCCCGCCGTAATCGCGCTCGGATACGATCCGATCTGGTTCGGTATCATCGTCGTGAAGATGTGCGAGGTGTGCCTCATCACCCCCCCGGTGGGCTTAAACTGTTACGTTGTGGCTGCGGTCAGACCGGATATTCCATTGGGCGATGTGTTCCGGGGAATCGGACCGTTCTTCGCCGCCGATGCGGCGACGATCGGTGTGTTCCTGGCCTTCCCCGGGATCATTACTTGGCTGCCTGAACTGGCGAAATCCTGGAACTGAACAGCAGGCCGATAGGCTTTTGCATTTTGGTTTTAGATTGCGGTCTTAGGCGAATAGTTTGTCGATGTCGTCCTGCGAGATGGACTCACCGGGTAGTTGTGGTCCGTTGAGCAGGGCTTCGTCGCCGTCGCGGGTGTCCTCTTCGCCGAATTCCTGACGCAGCGCCTCGATGTCGTCGCGGCCCCATAGATCGACCATCGCGTTCACGCGTTCCTCGACGAACTGCATCGATTTGACGATCCGGTTGACCCGCTGGCCGGTGATATCCTGAAAGGTACAGGATTCAATAGCGGCCATGGTTTTCTCGGTTATCTGGTCGCAGAGCAGGTGCACGCGTCCCACCGCCCCACTGGCGCGAATTTCTTCGACGAATGTGTCGATTTCTTCAATTTGTTCGAGAATATTGTCGGTTTCCTGCTCGGTTGACGTGACAATTTCGTCAAGATGCTCGGACACCGACTGAAAGTGGGTCCGTTCATCCATGCGGCAGTTCATCTGCACGATTTCTGTGCGCAAGCTCTGGATATACTTGAAAAGATTAAATATTTCCGAGCGCAACTTATCGTTTTCCCTCTGCAGGGCCGTCATTACTGATACTCCTGACCGATCGCCTTTACCACGACGCATCGTGATATTCGGATTTCTTGATTTCGGAAATATTAACGACGTCATTAATTTTGCTTTAGACCGCGCGGAGTTTACGGCGTAGGGATGGTCCTGCTACAAATTAACAGCATCTGAAAGTCAGGATATTAACCAAATGGCGGAACACGCCGCCCTAATTGTGCATGTTTGAGCTCACATGTTTGCCGGCTCCTAGACCGGATCGGGGTTTTTCGGAATCGCTTTTAGCGATCCGACAACCGCGTGAATCCGGTCTACCAACTTGAAAATAGAGCAAATTCACAGGATTAGACGGAACCGGAAACGGTTCCGTCTAATCCTGATTTGCTCTAGGCGCCTTCCGGAACAACGAACCAACACACAGAAAGACCAACCAAAATGAGTGAAGCCACGCGCGCGCCCGGTGCTCTCGCCGGCAAGCGTGTCATCGATTTGACGCGCGTTTTAGGCGGTCCCTATTGCACCCAGATCCTGGGCGATCATGGCGCCGAAATCATCAAAATCGAACCGCCGCAAGGCGACGAGGTGCGCGATTGGGGGCCGCCCTTTCACGAAGGAGATGCGTCGTATTTTATCGGCCTTAACCGCAACAAACGCTCGCTTGGGCTCGACCTGTCGAAGCCTGAGGGGCGGGACGTGCTCATGCGCCTGCTGGAAAACGCCGATGCCCTGATCGAGAACTACAAGCCGGGAACGATGGAGCGCTGGGGAATCGGCTATGAAGACGTCCTGAGCCAGCGTTTCCCCGAGCTCGTGCACTGCCGGATCAGCGGCTATGGCGGCGACGGGCCGCTCGGCGGCTATCCGGGCTATGACGCGATCATTCAGGGCACGGCAGGGTGGTTCAGCGTTAACGGCACGCCGGACACTGGGCCCACACGGGTTGGCATTCCCATGGTCGATATGGGAACCGGTCTTTACGCCGCTATTGCGATCCTGATGGCCATAATCGAGCGTGGAAGCTCTGGCCGCGGGCAATATATCGATATGACCCTGTTCGACAGCGCTGTTGCGTTGATGCATCCCTACCTCATCAACTACCTGCTGTCTGACACGGTGCCGACGGCAACGGGGAATGCGCACCCCAATGTCAGTCCGTACGATAAGTTCCGCACGAAAACCGTCGATATCTTCTTCGGATGCGGTAACGACCGGGCGTTCGGGAAACTATGCACCGTTCTCGGGCGGCCCGACTTGCCGGAAGACCCCCGTTTCAACTCGAATGGCGGCCGGGTGACGAACAGGGAGGCGTTAACCGGCGAGCTCGAAAGCGTGCTCGTGAAACTCGATGGCGAGGCGATCTGTGAGAAGCTGCTTAAGGCCGGCGTTCCTGCCGGTCCGGTTCTCGATACGGCCCAAATGTATCATCACGAACACACCAAATATCGGGAAATGGCGGTGTCGAAGGACTGGTACAAAATGAGCGGAATACCCATCAAGCTCTCGCGGACTCCGGGATCGATCCGCAGCCTGCCGCCGAAGTTCGGCGAGCATGGCCGCGATATCCTTGCCGAAGCCGGTTACGAAGCCGGCGAAATCGATGCTCTGGTCGAGGGTGGAACGGTTCTGGAGCAGCGCCGGAGCTGATCCGCTCTATCTTAATAGTTGAGAGCAGATTCACGCGATTCCAATTAATCCCGATCTGCTCTAGGGTTTGCGCAGCAGGAAGGCGGGAACGTGTTCGTCCTGGCCGAAGGGCACGGAATTTCCGATGTCGTCCCGTTCGGCGATGACCGATGGCTCCGCCTTGCGTGTCTCGGCCTTGCGATTTCTGTTCTGGCTTGGCGCGGCCGCTTTCGAAGCGGACGGCTTGTCGCGCCGATTGTTGCTTCGCCGCCGTGCCTGCGGCCTGCTTTCGACGGGCTTCTCGTCAGCTTTCGGCGATGTATCGGATTCGCCGGCCTGAAAGCCCTCTATTTTCGGAATCGGATACCCGATCAGTTTTGCGATTGATTCGAGATACCGCTTATCTTCCGAGGTCGCAAGTGTGATCGCGCGCCCCTGTTTTCCGGCACGGCCGGTGCGGCCGATGCGGTGAATGTAGTCGTCCGCATGGGTCGGTACGTCGAAATTGAAGACATGGCTCATTGAGGGAATGTCGAGACCTCTAGCCGCGACGTCCGAGCAGACGAGAATGTTGAAGCCACCTGCTTTGAACTTGTCCAGCGTTTCGGTACGGCTGTACTGGTCCATGTCGCCGTGCAGGGCGCCTGCCTTGAAACCATGGCGTTGCAACGAGCGGTGCAGGACACCAACATCGCGTTTGCGGTTGCAGAAGATCAGTGCGTTCTGCACCGATTCCGCACGGATGAGATCGCGCAACGTCTTACGCTTGTCTTTTGCGCTGACCCTGATCAGGGCCTGGGATATGGTCTCTGCGGCGGTCGCCGGCGGGGAAACGGAAACTTCTTTCGGATTGCTGAGAAATTTGCTTGAAAGTCGGCGAATTTCAGGCGGCATGGTTGCGGAAAAGAACAGCGTCTGGCGCATTTGCGGCAAGAGACTGACAATCTTTTCGACATCGGGCATGAACCCCATATCGAGCATACGGTCAGCTTCGTCGATCACCAGGATCTTAACGTCCCGAAGCAGGACCTTGCCCCGTTCCGCGTGATCGAGCAGACGCCCCGGTGTTGCGATGAGCACATCGACCCCGCGATCGAGCGCCGTATTCTGCTCGGCGAACGATACACCACCGATCAACAGCGCCTTCGAAAGCTTATGGTGCTTACCGTAGACTTCAAACTGTTCGGATACCTGTGCTGCGAGTTCGCGCGTTGGTTCCAAAATCAATGAGCGCGGCATGCGTGCCCGTGTACGACCGTGCGCCAGAATCTCGATCATGGGCAAGGTGAAGGATGCTGTCTTTCCGGTTCCCGTCTGGGCACAGCCCAACAGGTCCCGATTCATCAGCACATAGGGTATCGCCTGTGATTGGATAGGCGTCGGCGTATCATACCCCGCGTCCGTAACGGCACGCAGGACATCTTCGCTAAGTCCGAGGTCGGAAAACTTCATGTAGTCGATTTATTGTATCGGAGGATTGCCAAAATATAAGGCCCGGCATTTCGCCGCGGATCGTAAGGTCTTCCAGCGTCGTGTCAACGAAATTACACCACCGTACGACCCTACATTCAAAGATATGGGGGCGTTAACCATGAAATGCCAGCGATAATATAGGTTTTATTGTACCTGCGGCGCTACGTCGCTATCAGTGTATTCCTTTCGAGTGTTTGCCATTTGTAATCGAAGGATCGCGTCATGACCGATACGCCGCCGCTTTTGCTTATTCCAGGGTTGCTCTGTGACGCGTCACTTTGGGTGCATCAGTCGCGCTTCCTCGCTGACGTCGCCGACGTGCAGGTTGTCGAAACGATAAAAGATGAAACCTTGGGCGATATCGTGACGCGCGCGCTGGCAGACGCGCCGCCGCAATTTGCACTCGCCGGATTGTCGATGGGCGGCTACATCGCGTTCGAATTCATGCGTCGTGTGCCGGAAAGAATAACCCGGCTTGCGCTACTCGATACATCCGCCCGCGCCGACGATGAGGACACTCTGCAGCGCCGCAGAGGGTTTATCGAGCTGGCGGAGCAAGGCAAGTTCAAAGGGGTGACACCGCGCCTGCTGCCGGCCTTCGTGCATCCTGACCGGCTGACAGATACTCCACTTGTCGATGCTGTGACGCGCATGACCGAGAATGTCGGCAAGGACGCCTTCCTACGGCAACAACGGGCGATAATGGCGCGGCCGGACAGCCGTCCCAATTTATCGGAGATCGCCGTTCCGACAGTGGTGATTTGCGGCCGACAGGACGCCGCAACACCACTTGAGTTGAGCATTGAGATCGCGGACGGCATTCCCGGCGCTAGGCTCTGTATTATCGAAGAATGCGGCCATTTGTCGACGATGGAACGGCCGCACGCGGTAACGGCGCTGATGCGGGACTGGCTGCTAGGCTAATTCTATCGACTAGACGTCGATGTCGGTCACGAACTTTGCGTTTTCCTGGATATAGTTGAACCGGCTTTCCGGTTTCCGGCCCATTAGCGCTTCGACGAATTTCGCCGTTTGACGGGCATCGTCGGATTGCTCGGGATCGGCTGCGCTGGGAATATCGACTCGTAACAAGGTTCGCTTGGTCGGATCCATCGTCGTCTCGCGCAATTGTCCGGGCGGCATTTCGCCCAGCCCTTTGAAACGGCTGATTTCGATTTTCCCTTTGCCCCTGAAGCCGTTTTTAAGCAGTTCTTCGCGGTGCGCGTCGTCGCGCGCGTAATGCGTGACGGCACCTTGAGTCAGGCGATAGAGCGGGGGTTGTGCGATGTAGAGGTGACCGTTGTCCACCAGACCCGGCGTCTCGCGATAGAAGAAAGTCATCAGAAGCGCCGCGATATGAGCGCCGTCGACATCGGCGTCGGTCATAATGATAACGCGCTCGTAGCGGAGTTTATCGTCGTCGTAATCGCTGCGCGAACCGCAACCCAAAGCCTGCAGGAGATCGCGCAATTCCTGGTTCCCCGCCAGCTTGTCGGCGGAGGCGCTAGCCACATTCAGTATCTTGCCGCGCAGTGGCAGGATCGCTTGCGTTTCGCGGATCCGTGCCTGCTTTGCCGATCCGCCTGCCGAGTCGCCTTCGACCAGGAAAATCTCGGTGCCCTCGGCGCCGTTGCGGGTGCAATCGGTAAGCTTGCCGGGCAGGCGCAATTTCCGCGTCGGCGTCTTGCGGGCCATGTCCTTTGCCGCGCGCCGCCGCTGCCGGTCCTCGGCGCGCTCGAGCATCCGCTCCAGCAGATCGTTGGCCGCGGATGGGTCGTTTGCCAGCCAATGATCGAAATGGTCCTTGACCGCGCCTTCGACCAGTTTCGTGGCGTCGGACGACGAAAGCTTTTCCTTCGTCTGTCCTTGAAATTGCGGATCTTCCACGAAGACGGACAGCATGACGCAAGCGCCGCCGATCGCATCCTCGGCAGTGATTTTCGACGCCTTCTTGTTACCGCTCATCTCACCGTAGGCACGCATGCCTCTCGCCAACGCCGTGCGCAGCCCTGCCTCATGGCTGCCGCCTTGCGGGGTGGGTACCGTGTTGCAGTAAGAGGAGACAAAACCATCTTCGTCGCGCGGCCAGCAAATTGCCCATTCGACTTTTCCGGCGTCCTTCGCGGCGGAGACCGTGCCGGTAAAGGCGGTGGCAGTGATCGTTGGACGCGCGTCCACGGTGGCGCTCAGATAGTCCGCGAGGCCGCCTGGAAAGCGCAGCGTATCCGTCTGAGGTGTTTTCCCGTCGTCGCGAAGATGTTTGGGGTCGCATGTCCAGCGGATTTCCACGCCGCGGTACAAATAGGCCTTGGAACGGGCCATTCGGTATAGCCGGCTTGCACGGAAGTGCAGCTTGGCACCGAAAATCTCGGGATCGGGATGAAACGTGATCGTCGTGCCGCGCCGGTTCTGAATGGCACCCTTGTCGCGCAGTTTGCCGGCCGCTACGCCGCGCGAGAAGGCCTGCGTGAACAATTTGCGGTCCCGGGCAACACTGACCTCGAGACGGTCGGATAGCGCGTTGACGACCGAGATCCCGACACCATGAAGGCCACCGGAGGTCTGGTATGATTTCCCGGAAAACTTACCGCCCGAATGCAGGGTCGTGAGGATTACCTCCAGCGCAGATTTGTTTTTGAACTTCGGATGCGGATCGACCGGAATACCGCGTCCATTATCGCTTACCGTCAGCGATCCGTCTTCGAGCAACGATACGTCGATGCGGCTCGCGTGGCCGGCAACCGCTTCGTCCATCGCATTGTCGAGGACTTCCGCGGCAAGGTGATGCAGTGCTGCCTCGTCGGTGCCGCCGATATACATGCCGGGGCGATGCCGTACCGGTTCGAGGCCTTCCAGGACTTCAATGTCCTTGGCGGTGTAGCTGCCAGGGTTATCCGAGGTATTTTGAAAGAGATCTGCCATGGCGGCATTATAGATTTTGCGCCCTGAGAGGCAAGCTCATAGGGTGTTTCGAGTCTGACAGATCACAATATCTGGTATTCTAAACGCTGCGACCGGTGCGGCTTACGCAGCAGTTCTGGTGGCCTTGCGGCAGTAGTCCCGGGCCCATCTATCCTCGGCGACAAAATTAGGAAACTCGTCCCAATATCCTTCGAAACTGCCACTTTTCCGGTTCGGAACTTGCCATCCTTGATATGCGCGAGGATATGGCGAACCTTGAAGGTGTCGTCCAGTCGCCGACAGATATACCAAACTCCGACTCCTTCGAAGTCGAATCGCACATCGACAACAATGCGATCCTTTGCCTTTTCGCGCTGATAACACCTGAAATCAACCGGACCGCTGTCTGAATCGCGCGGGTCGTAGAGGGCGAATACGTAAACGTCGGCTTGCGCAACCAGGCGGCGGATCTCTGTCGCGATCAGCTCCTCCATTGCAAACTTAAGATTCGTCACGTTTTTAAACATAAAGTCAGGTGAGTTCATAAATTCATAATATTTAAATTTATAAAACAAGCAACAAAATATCAACATGAAATAAATAAAAATTATGATCAAAAATTAACAGTAATAAAGTGTATGAAATACACATATAGAAGTAATATTTATTCCAATTAATTTTTGTGGAAAATTTTTAGTCGATCTAATACTACATAAAAATTTTGGTTATTGTTGGTCAAATTATCTTATTGGCTTTAGAATGCCGAGCTCTCAAAATTGGAAAGGGATGACCTCATGCAACTGCGGATGATATTCGGAAGCTTGCTGCTGCTCGGGAGCACGACGGCGCTTGCGGGCGAAGCCGATGTGGTTGCGGTCGATGTCACAAAGCAGAGCGAGCGAAGATACGAATTCAGCGTTACCCTTCGCCATGCGGACGAGGGCTGGGATCATTACGCCGACGCCTGGCAGGTCTTGGCGCCCGACGGAACGGTGCTGGGAACGCGCACGCTGTATCATCCGCACGTAAACGAACAACCATTCACACGGTCTCTATCGGGCGTCGCGGTGCCGGCCGGCTTGAATGAAGTTATTGTCCGCGCGCATGACAAAGTGCACGCCTATGGTGGACGCGAACAGCGGGTCAAATTGCCCTAATACCAAGGGTCACTATCAGCGCTCCTCGGTACGACAGCCTATTCTCGATTTCAGGCAATAAAAAA